>OLVS01000650.1_pt1 | contig 15356 bp, 13 predicted proteins | sample 1644121 | NCBI WGS metagenome assembly OLVS01 (sample SAMEA103958121, study PRJEB25191) | human gut metagenome
CCCCCGTCAAGCGCGTGCGCAATGAGCCGGATCAGCATCCCGACCGCCCCAACCTGTACCGCGAAAGCGAGCTGGCCGACGCCATCGCCCGCCTGTGCCAGCCCTATCCGCAAATGCGCATTGTGGAAGGCTGGCGGCTGGTGCCGCATGTGCCCGCCTTCTTCCTGGATGGGCTGCACCCCAACGATCTGGGCATGACCTGGATGGCCAACGGCGTGCTGCAGGCCCTGGCCGATATGATGCGTTAAAGCAGCATAAAGCAAGCACCTGTGCGCGGCGCAGTCCCCTGCCCGCCGCACAGGCTTTTGTTATGCCGGCGCTTCCGCCCGGCGCGAAAAATATTGACAAATCCCGCCGGAAACCGTATGATGAGAATGCCGCGGTTTGCGGCTTTTGCACATTGGAAAATCAAAGGAGTTTTCTTTTTTATGGATTGGATCGAAGTTACCATTTCCACCAACACCGAGGGTGCGGATATTGTTTCGGAGGCGCTGATGCGCCAGGGCGCGGTAGGCACGCAGATTATTGACCGCAGCGATGTGCCCGATCCCGATAAGCCCAACGGCTATTGGGAGTTGATCGACCGCAAAATGCTGGATGAAATGCCCGAGGATGTGCAGGTGAAGGCCTGGTTTTCCACCGTGGAGGAGCTGCGCGGGCTGAAAAACTGCCTGGATGCGCTGCCAGAGCTGACGGGCATGGATCTGGGCACGCTTCAAATCTCCCAGGCGGGCGTGCACGAGCAGGATTGGGCGGAGTGCTGGAAGCAGTATTACAAGCCCTTCCGCGCCGGCGAGCACCTGGTGATCAAGCCCAGCTGGGAAGCCTGGGATGAGCAGCCCGGCGATCTGGTGATCGAGCTGGATCCCGGCATGGCCTTTGGCACGGGCACGCACGAGACCACCGCCATGTGCGTGGCCATGATTGAAAAGCACTATCATGGCGGCGAGGTGCTGGACGTGGGCACGGGCAGCGGCATCCTGGCCATCGCGGCGGCGCGCCTGGGCGCGCGCGAGGTGCTGGGTGTGGAGCTTAAGCTGGTTTCCGTGGATGCCCCCAACCGCGTGGAGTATCTGACCAGCGCCAAGGTGGATATCATCCTGGCCAACTTTACTGTGATCCCCGCCCGCGCTGAGGTGGTGGATTTTGCTTTGCCCTACATGAAGGTGGCCCTGGGCATGGTATCGCCTGATTCGGCGCTGATCACTACGGCGGCACAGCTGGCAGGCAAGACGCTGATCGTCAGCAAGGGAACCACGGCGGAAACCTACTTTGCCGAGAACCATCCCGAAGTGCGGCTGCTTAAGTTTGACACCTACACCGAAGCCTTTAATGCCCTGCTGGACGGACGTGGGGATGCGCTGTCCACTGACAACACAGAGGTGCTTGCCTGGGCGCTGGAAAACCCCGGCTTTACCGTGGGCATCGAATCGCTGGGCAGCCTGGATACCATCGCCCCGGCGGTGCAGAAGGGCAACGATACCGTTCGCGCCTACATCGATGAAGAAATCAAGGCTCTCGCGGCGGAGAATTTCTTCCATGCTGATTTTGACGCGACCCTCAAGGATGTGTACGGCGAAGCCGTCAATCCAGACAGCCTGGTGGTTGAGGACGGCGTGACCGAATAAGCCTGATAAACGATGGGCTCCGCAGTCGATTGATAAGAATCGGCTGCGGAGCTTTGCACATTTCAAAACATAATTATGTCAAATTAGCGGCAGTGCGGTAGAAACATCCATACAAACTGAAGCTTTATGAAAATAAACTTGCAATTTCTGTAGGATATCCCTTGACTCTATAACTGTTATAGAGTTTAACATGGAAGTGATCATTCGTATTCATTTCCGCCCGCATGGCGGAAAGGGGGAGCACTTCCATGCAAAAGAGCCTGACAACCGGCAGCGTGCTGAAAAACATCGTTTGCTTTTCACTGCCTTATCTGCTATCCTATTTTTTGCAAACGCTGTATGGGATGGCCGATCTGTTTATTATCGGGCAGTATGAGGGTGTGGCCAGCACCACGTCGGTGTCCATCGGCAGTCAGGTGATGCATGTGCTCACCGTCATCATGGTGGGGCTGACCATGGGCTCTACCGTATCCATCGGCCAGGCAGTCGGCGCGAAGCAGTACAAAAAAGCGGCTGCCTGCATCGGCAATACGGTGACGCTGTTTGCCGCGCTGTCGCTGGTGCTGACGGCGGTGCTGCTGCTGTGCGCGCGCCCGATTACCCGCCTGATGGCGACGCCTGAGGCTGCCGTGGAGGGCACGGTGCGCTATCTTACCATCTGCTTCCTTGGCATTCCCTTCATTACGGCGTATAATATCATCAGCGCCGTTTTCCGCGGCATGGGCGATTCCAAACGCCCTATGTATTTTGTCGCCGTGGCCTGTGCGGCCAACATTGCGCTGGATTACCTGTTCATGGGCGCGCTACGCATGGGCCCTGCGGGCGCGGCGCTGGGCACTACGCTGGCGCAGACCATCAGCGTGATTGCCGCCTTGCTGGCGCTGCGTCGGCATCCGGCGGATGTATGCGTTTACAGGCGTGATTTCCATCCGCAGCGCAGCGTGCTTGCGCGCATTCTGCGCATCGGGCTGCCAGTGGCCGCGCAGGATGGATTTATCCAGGTATCGTTTATTTTGATTACTATCCTGGCCAATCAGCGCGGGCTGACGGACGCGGCCGCCGTGGGCATTGTGGAGAAGATCATGAGCTTTCTGTTCCTGATTCCGTCTTCCATGCTGTCGGCTGTATCGGCGATCGGCGCACAGAATATCGGCGCGGGCAAGCCTGAGCGCGCCCGGCAGACGCTGGGCTATGCCATCCTCATTGCCGCCGGGGTGGGACTGGTGCTGGCGATCTGGATTCAGTTTACGGCGCAGTCTATCGTGGCGCTTTTTACGCAGGATGCGGCGGTGGCTGCGGCGGGCGGCGATTATCTGCGCGGCTATATCTGGGATAGCTTCTTTGCGGGCGTGCAGTTTAGTTTCAGCGGGTATTTCTGTGCCTGCGGCAAGTCCGGGCTGTCGTTTCTGCACAATTTTCTTTCTATCGTTCTGGCGCGCGTGCCCGGCGCATATCTGGCCTGCAAACGCTTTCCCAACACGCTGTATCCCATGGGCCTGGCCTCGGCGGCGGGGTCGCTGCTGTCCATCATCATCTGCGTAATCGCCTACGCCGCGCTGATGCGCCGCGAAAAGAAAAGCCTGCAAGGAGGGTAAAGGATGGGTTCGCCAAAGCTGTTTCAAATTGGGGAGATGGCGCGGCTTTTTCACCTGAGCGTAAGCAGCATCCGCCATTACGAGCAGCTGGGGCTGCTCAAGCCCGAGTATACTGATCCCGAGACGGGCTATCGCTATTATACCCCGCGGCAGTTTGAGGTGTTCAATACCATCCGCTATCTGCGCGCGCTGGATATGCCGCTGCAGGAGATTGCCGATTTTCTGCAAAACCGCGATGTGGACAACATTGAAAAAAAGCTTCGCCAGCAGATGGACGCGGTTGTGCGCAAGCGGCAGGAGCTGCAGCGGATTGAGCGCAAGATTGATAACCGCCTGCGGCAGATTCAGGATGCGCAGGCCTCCGAACTGGGGCGGATTACGCTGGAGCGCACGCCTGTCTGCCGGCTGTTCCGACTGCGGGAATCGCTGCGCATCCGCGAGTACCAGGATATGGAGCTGCCTACCAGCCGCCTGGCGCAGGCGCAAGGCGAGGCGGTGGTTTTTCTGGGCAAGGTGGGCGTAAGCGTATCACGTGAGCGCCTGCTGACAGGCCAGTATGAGGAGTACGACGGCATTTTCCTGGCCCTGGATGACGAGGACAGCTTTGAGAGCGAAATCCTCTCCCTGCCCGAAACGCTGTGCGCGTGCGTGCGCTTTCGCGGCAGTCATCCCCAGGCTCCGCAGCAGTATCGCCGCCTGATGCAGTTTATTGATGAAAAGGGGCTGATGGTCAGCGACTTCTCACGAGAAATCACCATCATCGATTATGGCATTACCCAGGATACGGAAAAATTTGTCACAGAAATCAAAATCCCGGTGGAAAAATGAAAAGCCTTTCTGATGTAATTTCAGAAAGGCCTTTTGTTATTCCTCACAATACTGCCGGGGGCCGATTTCATATAGGTTCTGTCCCAGGCTGTCGATAATCACCAGCGCGGGGAAATCGACCACCGTGAAGCGATGCACGGCCTCCGCGCCCAGATCGGGATAGGCGACGACCTCGCTATGCGTGATGTGGCGGGAGATCAGCGCCGCTGCACCGCCGACAGCGCCAAAGTAAACTGCGCCGTGGCGTACCATGCTTTCAATTACGGCGGGGCTGCGCTTGCCCTTGCCCATCATGCCCAGCAGCCCGGCGTCCAGCAGGGCAGGGGTATAGGCGTCCATACGGTAGCTGGTGGTGGGGCCCGCTGCGCCTACGGCATGGCCGGGTGAGGCTGGAGCGGGGCCGACATAGTAGATCAGCTGGCCGCGCACGTCGAAGGGCAGCGGCTGTCCATCCTGTAGACACTGTACCAGCCGCTTGTGCGCCGCGTCGCGGGCGGTGTAAAGATCGCCGCTGATGAGTACCTCGTCGCCCGCGCGCAAGGGAGCCAGCGCCTCGCGCGTTAAGGGAAGCTGCAAACGAATCTGCGCCATGAAAAGGCCTCCTTTTACAGTACGGTGTGCGCGTGCCGGGCGGCATGGCAGCACATATTGACGGCCGCTGGCATGCCCGCGATGTGCGTGGGTGCGGCGGCAATATTGACCTTGAGCGCTGTGCAGCGCCCGCCGATACCAGCGGGGCCAATGCCCAGCTGATTGATGCGGCGCAGAATTTCATCCTCCAGAGCGGCATAGTGCGGATCGGGATTGACCGTATCCAGCGCGCGCGCTGTCATGCGCTTGGCCAGCAGGGCGGCCTGCTCCATGGTGCCGCCGATGCCTACGCCCACGATGACCGGTGGGCAGGGGTTGGGGCCGGCCTGGCGCACAGCGTCCACCACAAAGTCGATCACGCCCGCTTCGCCGTCGGCCGGTACCAGCATTTTAACGCGCGACATGTTTTCACTGCCAAAGCCCTTGAGGGTGATGAGAATATCCAGCTTGTCACCCGGCACAATGCGCGTATGCACAACGGCTGGAGTGTTGTCGCGGGTGTTCACGCGGTCATACAGCGGATCACGCACCACGCTTTTGCGCAGATAGCCATCGGCATAGGCGCGGCGGACGGCGCTGTTGAGCGTGTCGGTCAGATCGCCGCCGCAGATGTGCGCATCCTGTCCGATATCCAGAAAGATCACGCACATGCCCGTATCCTGGCAGATGGCCACGCGCTCAGCGCTGGCAATCTGATAGTTTTCCAACAGCTGATGAAGCACCGCGCGCCCGGTAGGGGAGGGTTCTGCGTCGCGATAGCGCCGAACAGCCTCGTATACGTCGGGACCGATATTGTAGCTGGCTTCCAGGATCAAATCATATACGGCCTGCTCAATCGCGGCGGCCTGAATTTCACGCATAGCAAAGCCTCCTTTGGCAAAGCAGAATCACGCCAGCTTTTTTTCCAGCCAGGCGTCCCTCTTGATGCGGCTGCCCAGCAAAGCCTGGCGCACAAAGGCGTCGATTACAAAGGCGATCCACGGCCCCATCACGGCGATATAATTGCCGGGGAAGGCGTGATCGATCGGATAGCAGAAAACGTAGGTCAGGATGGGGCGCAGCACTGTAACGCTCAGCAGCGCGCAGACGGCGACATAGCGCACATCGCCCGCGCCGCGCAGGCAACCGGAGTAGATTACGCGCCCGTTCTGGGGCATCATGCCCAAAACCAGCACATAGAAGGACATCGTAGCACCCATGATGACCGCTTCATCGGTGGTAAACAGCAGCGCCAGCTGGCGGCGCAGGGCGAAGATGATAAGCATCAATCCAAGCGACAGCACAATGCTGATGCGGCGGCATACGCGGGTGTGCGCGCGGGCCAGATCCTTGCGCTTTGCGCCCAGGCTCTGACCAACCAGCGCCGTGCCAGCGCTGGCCACGCCATCGCCCAGGGTGAAGGAAAGAGAGGATACCTGCGACACGATCTGATACGCTGCGAACACCGCTGTGCCCGCGCCTGCGACCATCTTGGCCGTGATGAAAAAGCCGATGCGCAGACAGGCTGATTCCAGCACAGAGCCCGAGCCTACGCTGCCAAGGCTTTGCAGTGTGGTGCGGTCAAATTTGGGCAAACCCAAATGATAATAGCCACCCTTGTGGCAGGCAAAGCGGAAGGCCATCAGGCAGGAGACAAAGGTACCGCACACGGTGGCGATGGCCGCGCCGCGCACGCCCAGGCGCGGAAAGCCAAGCTTGCCGTTGATCAGCACATAGTTCAGGCACACGTTGACGAGGTTGGCGGTGATGTTTGTCACCATCGTGATGCGCGTTTTGCCAATGGCGCGCATGGCTGCACAGATGCACAGCGACCAGCAGTTGAACAAAAGCCCCAGGCTGATAATCTTAAAATACGATACGCTGATTTCCAGCGTGTCCTCGTTGGCGCCGGCCAGCTTCATCAGCCATTCCGCGCCGAAGTAGCCCGCCAGAGTCATCAGCAGTCCCAGCAGCGTGATGATTGCCATGGACTGGTTCAGACAGGCGTTCGCGCCCTTTTGATCGTTTGCGCCCTTGCGGCGGGCGCAGATAGCCGTGGTACCCACGCACAGGGCCTGCGCCACCACCAGCAGGATCATGCGCGGCTGGCTGGTAAGGCCCACGCCCGCGATGGCCGCGGTGCCCAGCGTGCCTACCATGGCTGTATCCACCGAGCCGATGATGCTCATCAGCGCGCCCTCGATGGTGGAGGGCCAGGCGATGGAAATGTTTTCTTTATAGAGTTTTTTAGCTTCTTCGTAGGGCATCGGCTTGCCATCCGCGCCCGGAATCTGGAAAAAACGCTGTAATATGCCCATGGTGATTCTGCGTGCCATCCTTTTAAGTATTTGAAAAACAGTAAGCGTAAAATTGAAGCGTGATAGCCGGGCGACGGATTCACAATCAAAAAGTGAACGCACGTCTGCCCGTTCAGCCGCAATGATTTCATTATAATACGAAAAATCCAAACAGGCAATGCGCATTTATGCGGTTTTTTGTTCTTTTGACGGAAGGTGCAGTTTCCTGCTAAGCACGCAGCATGAATGTGCAAAAGCCTACGGAAAATCATAATTTGTTTAATTTGTCAAAAAACGCTTGAAATTAGGACATAAATATGCTAAGATAGTACCAATTTGATGCATTGTATCCCTGTGCATCGACGCCATATTCACGTTCCTTACCGTCTGCCATGACGGAAGAATAAACTAAAGGAGAAACCGTATGAAAAAACTGCTTTCCCTGCTTCTGGCGCTGGCGATGTTCGCCGGACTGGCTCTGCCCGCAATGGCGGAGGAGCCCGTAACGATCGAATTCTGGTACAGCTTTGAAAACCAGATGGTAGAACAGATCATGACCGTGATCGACGCCTTTGAAGAAGCCAACCCCGGCATCGAGGTAAAGGCCACCTACGCCGGCTCCTACAATGAATCCAACCAGAAGCTGCTGGCCGCCCACGCCGCCAACGCCGTGCCCGCCGTGCAGCAGACCGTGCAGACCAGCATTGCGACCTTCGCTGAAAACGGCGTGCTGGCTCCTATTGACCAGTATATCGCCGCCAATAACGACGATATGAGCGTCTATGCCAAGGGCATGTACGAAGCCTATTCTTACAACGGCCAGCAGTACGGCGTGCCCGCCTTCTGTTCTGTGTGCCCCACCATGTATTACAACAAGACCTTCGCCACCAACGAGGGCATCGAAATCCCCAAGACCTGGGAAGAATTCGACGCTTTCCTGCGCAAGGCGACTGTGAAGGATGAAAATGGCAACACCACCCGTTATGGCTGCTCCTTCGCCGGCTGGGGCTCCGCCTATTTCGGCCCCATTTTCTGGGAGAACGGCGTTGAAGCCTTTGAAGACGAAGAAATGACCAAGACGGGTCTGGGCTCCGAAAAGGCCGTCAACGTGATCAAGATGCTTAAGGGCTGGGTGGACGAAGGCCTGGTCAAGTGGTGCTATGGCACGAACGCCTCCACGAACATGCGCCAGTCGCTGATCGACGGCACCTCCTTCGCCGTGTTCCACACCTGCGCTGTGTACAGCGTATATCAGCCTGCTCTGGCCAACAACGGCTATGAGGTTGGCGTTGCCTTCCCGCCCTCTGGCGAAAAGACCATTGCCGACCTGGGCGGCAGCGGCCTGACCATCATGGCCAAGGCGACCGAGGCGCAGAAGGAAGCCGCTTATAAGTTTATCCGCTGGCTGACTCAGCCCGAAGGCAACCTGGTTGTCATCAAGGCCACCGGCTATATGCCCGTAACGACCGAATGCCTGGAGAGCGAAGGCTGCAAGGAATGGGTTGTCGCCAATCCGGAGCTGAAGAACCTGTACGACCATATGGATGATGTATACGCTGCTCCCGCCAGCCCCGTATGGAGCGATATTGCTACCAAGTGGAGCGACGGCCTTGCGCAGATCTTCCTGGAAGGCGTCGATGTTGAAACCGGCGTTGAAAACATGATTGAAGCCATCAACGAGATCCTGGCTGATATGTAAGCCTTGCTTTCACCGGGAGGCGCGGGGAATCCTGCCCTGCGCCTCCCACGCTTTTATCCTTTTTGCAGTCCTTCCCTCCGCGAAGCGCGCTATCAAGCAGTACATCGATTTCAGGAGGCAAAACCGTGAGCACCGCTCCTAACACCACGAAAAAGAAAAAGATGAGCCCCTATAAACTGCGCGGCCGGCTGGCTGACTTTGGCTATGCCCTGCCGGCGCTGCTGTTTTTTATCGTTTTCACCTACTATCCGGTGGTAGAGCTGTTTCGAATCAGCCTGACCAACTGGAATCTGATGAAGGATAATTACGCCTATGTAGGCTTCAAAAACTATATTTGGCTGTTTTCTTCTACCGGTACGGGCTTAAAACGCCTTACCTCCTCGCTTTCGGTTACGTTCCTGTACACGTTGGGCGAGGTGTTTGGCTCCTGCGTGCTGGGCTTGTTGCTGGCACTGCTGTTTAACCGCATGAGCCGTTCGTTCAAGATCATGCGCACGCTGGTGATCCTGCCCAAGTATGTGACCATTTCGGCCTCTGCCCTGGTTTTCCTGTGGCTGTATAATGAGTCCTACGGCGTGTTCAACCAGCTGTATACGGCCCTTGGCGTTACGCCTGTTAACTGGCTGGGCAATAAGGATACGGCGCTTCTATCCGTTATCGTCTTTTCGCTGTGGCGTTCGGTGGGCTATGCCATGATGATCTACCTCTCCGCCATCAAGGGCTTAAGCCAGGATTACTTTGAGGCCGCGGCGCTGGACGGCGCGAATGGCCGGCAGATTTTCCGCTATATCACCGTGCCGCTGATTGCGCCGACCACCCTGTTCCTGGGCGTTACCTCCTTCCTGGCGGCCATGAAAGTGTACCAGACCATCGAGATGCTGACCGCCGGCGGCCCTTACGAGGCGACCAACGTGATCGTATACTGGATTTATTCGCTGGCCTTTAAGAGCTATCGCCTGGATCGCGCGGCCGCGGTGGGCGTGGTATTCTTCCTGATTTTGCTGATCTGCACGCTGGTTACGATGAAGTGGTCGGATCGCAAGGTAAACTACGATGCGTAAAGGAGGGGCGGAAAATGAGTGAAACGATTGTAAAAAACCCTGGCAAAAACTATCTTGCTGCCGCCCGTCGTCGCAGGCTGCGCGCCGCGCTCCAAACCTTCTGCGCGCTGCTGCTTACGCTGATTGTGGTGTTCCCGCTCTACTGGATGCTGATTTCCTCGCTGAAATCTACCGACGAGCTGCTGTTGTCCCACCCCACGTTTTTCCCAAAGGAACTGCACTTTGAAAACTACTCGGCTGTGTTCCAGAAGTTCCCCATGGGGCGCTTTATGTTCAACAGTCTGATCGTTACGACGGCCTGCACGATCATTCAGGTGATCACGGGCGTGATGGCGGCCTACGCCTTCTCCAAGGGCCAGTTTGCCGGGCGCGATTTGCTGTTCACCCTGATCCTTGGCGCGCTGATGGTGCCCATGCAGGTAACGTTCATTCCTACCTATATTATGGTTTCTCGTCTTGGATGGATGAATACCTATATTGGCTTGGTGCTGCCCGAGGCGGTTTCGGCGTACTTCATCTTCATGCTGCGGCAGAACTTTAAAGCTGTGGATGAAAGCTATCTGGACGCCGCGCGTGTGGATGGCATGGGTCGTGCGGGTATGATCCGCAACGTCCTGGTGCCCATGTGCAAGCCCACGGTGATCACGGTTACGGTTATTGCGTTCATCAATGGCTGGAATAGCTATTTCTGGCCCAAAATGGTAACTACCGACAACGCTTATCGCACCGTTTCCATCGCGCTGAAGGAAATCCTGAATGCTTATGCTGGCAATGAGATTATGAACTTTAACCAGATCATGGCGGCGGCGCTGGTGTGCGTAATCCCGGTTGTGGTACTGTTCTTCTTCTGCCAGAAATACATCCTGACGGGCTTCTCCAAGGCCGCCATGAAATAAGGAGCGGCGTTATGGCTTGCATCAGAATGTCCCTTCGTTCGCGCGTGCTGGATGTGGATACCGTGGTCAACGTGGTGATTCCCTACGATCATTTTGATCGCGAGGGACGCCCAAAGCCCTTCACGCGCACGCTGTATTTGCTGCATGGATTGCGCCAAAATGCCGACGCCTGGCAGCGCATGAGCAGCGCTGAGCGCTTTGCCAATTACTATGGCTATGCGCTGATTATGCCCGATGCGCAGCGTTCCTTCTATACGGATATGGCCCATGGGCCGCGGTTCTTTACCTATCTTACGGAAGAGCTGCCCGAAATCATGCAGGCGATGTTTAAAATTCCTGCCGATCCTGCGCATACCTATGTTGGCGGGCTATCGATGGGCGGTTATGGCGCGCTCAAGTGCGCCTTGCAGCGGCCCGATCTTTATGCGGGAGCAATGTGCTTTTCCTCCGGGTTCTTCACCCTGAATCGTCCCAATCTGTTGATAGAAAACGGCTATTATAGCCGCGAGGAGCTGCAGGGCGTGATTGGCGCGGATTTGCAGGCAGATTCGCTGGACGACCTGGCTGCGCGCGTTCGTACCTGGCCCAAGGATCAAAAAAAGCCGCTGTTCTATCTGGCATGCGGCACGGAAGATCCCTTGCATTCCCTGAGTACGGAAATGAACGCAATTTTGCAGGAGAACCACTTTGATGTTTGCTATCAGGAATGGCCTGGGATCCATGATTGGCGTTTCTGGGATGTGGCATTGGAAAAGGGTATGATCTATATGAAGGATCGGCTGCCGGAATAATCAAAAAGGCGCTCGAAGTTTTTCCGAGCGCCTTTTGCGTTGCCTTTGGTCAGCCCTTGACCATTTCACGGTCGCGGAACAGAAGCGAAATGCACCACAGTCCCGCCGCGCCAACCAGCGTGTAGATGATACGGCTGACGACGGCGGCCTGTCCGCCGAAGATGGAAGCGACCAAATCAAACTGGAAAATGCCGATCAGCCCCCAGTTGACGGCTCCGATGATGACCAGAAGCAGCGCAATCTTATCCATAACCAAATGAAAACACCTCCTTGCTTTCGCTATGTATTATGGCAAGGAGGCGGTTGTTATATGCACTTTTTATTGCAGCGCATGCATAAAGCTACCAATGCGCTCCATTGCCTGGGGGATTACTGTATCCGCCGCGGCGTAGGACAGGCGCACAAAGCCGGGCGCGCCGAAGGGCGAGCCGGGCACGACAGCCACAAAGCTGTGCGCAAGCAAAAGCTCGGAGAAGGTCAAATCGTCCGTGATCGTCTTGCCGTCCAGCGATTTCCCGATGGCCGAGCGGATATCCAGCAGCAGATAGAACGCGCCTTGCGGCTGAATACTGGCCGTCAGGCCGGCGTTCTTTACGCAGTCCAGCATCAGGCTACGGCGGCGCTCAAAGCTTTGCTTCATCTGCTGCACGCAATCCTGTGGCCCCTGCAGCGCGGCAAGCGCCGCATACTGGGCGATGCTGTTTACATTGCCAGTGGCGTGACTCTGCAAGGCGGCCATGGCTGCGATCACCATGCGCGGGCCGCTGCCATAGCCAATGCGCCAGCCCGTCATGGCGTAGGACTTGCTGAAACCGGAGATGACGATTGTGCGGGAATACGCATCCTCGCTGATGGAGGCGGGGGAGATGTGCTCCATCCCATCATAAACCAGCGCTTCGTAAATCTCATCGCTGACGACCCAGAAATCGTGCTGCTTGGCCAGCTCCATCGCGGCGACGATCAGCTCTCGCGGCCACACCGCGCCGGTGGGGTTGTTGGGGGAGTTGAGGATCATCGCCTTTGTGCGGCTGGTGATGGCAGCGGCCATCTGCTCCGGGGTGGGCAAAAAGAAATTTGCAGGATCAGTGTTGACAAAAACCGGAACGCCGCCCGCCATGCGGATCATTTCAGTGTAGCTGACCCAATAAGGAGAGGGCAGAACCACCTCGTCGCCGGGGTTCAGGATGGCCTGCAGTGCGTGATAAAGCACCTGCTTGGCGCCTGCGCCCACGATGATCTGCCGCGCGTCATAGCGCAGTCCCTTCTGAGCCAGGATATGATCGGCAATCGCCTGGCGCAGCTGCGGGATGCCGCTTACGTCGGTATAACGGGTTTTACCGGTGTTCAGCGCCTCGATTGCGGCCTTGCGGATGTGCTCGGGCGTATCAAAATCAGGCTCGCCTGCGCCCAGGGACAAAACGGGCACGCCTTCGCTTTTCATCTGGGCGACGGCTGCATTGAGCTTGAGGGTGGCGGAGGGGGCAACGCCCCGGGCGGTGGCGGAAAGAGTGAGAGACATAAATAAAAGGCTCCTTAAAAGCAGGATTGCGTGTTAACAAGTTGCATTATACACGCATCCGAACTTTTAATCAAGCCTAAAATTGCAAGTTTTGCGTTTTAAAAATTTATTTTTTGTATTTTATTTGTTTTGCAGCTGGTGCCGCAGGTCATCCACCAGCGAAGCGAAGGCGTCCGACGTGCGGATATCCTCGGATACCTTGTCGCAGCCGTGCAGGATGGTGGTGTGGTCGCGGCCGCCCATTGCGTCGCCGATGCGGGACATGCTGCTGTCCGTCAGCTCCCTGCACAGATACATGGCTACTTGGCACGGGGTAGCGATTTCACGATTGCGGCGCGGGCCTTTGAGGTCTTCCGGCGTTACATTATAGTAGGAAGCCACCGTGCGCATCACGTCCTCACAGGTCAGGTGACGCGGCTCATGCTTGGCAAATACCTCGCGCAGCGCTTCCTCCACCAGATGGCAGTCAATTTCACGGCCGGTCAGGGAGGCATAGGCGCTCAGGCGGGTCAGGCAGCCTTCCAGCTCGCGGATGTTGCTTTCCACGCGCTCGGCGATCATCTGGAACACATCGTCGCTGCAGTGCATCATTTCGGTCTGCGCGCGTTTGCGCAGGATGGCGATGCGCGTTTCCAGGTCAGGACGCTGGATATCGGCGATCAGGCCCCACTCAAAACGGCTGCGCAGGCGCTCTTCCAGGCGCGGAATCTCGCGCGGGGGACGGTCGCTGGCGATGATGATCTGCTTGCCTGCGGTGTGCAGGGCGTTAAAGGTGTGGAAAAACTCCTCCTGCGTGCTGGTGGCGCCGGCGATGATTTGAATATCGTCGATCAGCAGCACATCCACATTGCGGTATTTTTCACGGAACGCAGCGTTCTGACCCGTCTGAATGGCCGAAATCAGCTCGTTCATGAAGGTTTCACTGGTTACATAATTGATGCGCACGTTGGGGTTGGCCTGCAGCATATAGTGGCCGATGGCGTGCATCAGGTGGGTCTTGCCCAGACCCACGCCGCCGTAGATGAACAGCGGGTTGTAGGCCTTGGCGGGCACCTCCGCCACCGCCAGAGACACCGCATGGGCAAAACGGTTGCCGCTGCCCACCACAAAGGTGTCAAAGGTATACTTGGGGTTCAGCTGGGCCAGCGTGTTGCCGGTGTACTTGGCTTCCAGTTCCCGGACGCGGCTGTCCATCTCCTCCTGACAGAGCGCCTCCACGGTCAGGGCCTTTCCAGCGGCCGTGGACACGGCGTTCTGAATCTGGGGCATAATACGGTTGATGCCGTATTCCCGCATCATGGCGTTGATGCACTCCAGAATCAAGGTATCGCCAATGAGGCCGAAAGGCTTCAGCGAGGACTCGATCCACGTCTGGTAACTGATGTCCGTCATTTCCTGTTTCAGGATCCCGCACGCGCTTTCCCAGAGTTCCCCCGCATTCGTCATACTGCCAAACCCTCTTCATAATGTATATTATGCAAAAGACTTATGGAAAACTTTTCCACACTCAGAAGCCCTCTCCGGCAGCCTTCTATGGAAAACCAGAAGCACGTCTTTCGCCCGAAATAGTGACCGTGCTTCATCATACCAATTTTCGACGAATTTGGCAAGGGTTTTCCCGTGATCTGACAATTTGTATAGGGAGCCGCCTTTCATGCGGATTTTATTTTGCGTCTATCTATCCATGGGGGAGGGCTTCCATTCATCCACAAAACCTAGTTTTCAATTTGCATATTTATTTATTTTTGACGTATGAGAATTAAGTTTGGAAGAAAAAATTACCGGAACGAAATATTTTCTTAACCTGACGCAAGGAATTATGACAAAAAGTGTAGAAATCTACATCGTTGTTACAAAGCGCATTTGGGGGTGTGGATGTGGCGATTCCCGTCTTGCAGGAGGAGCTGGAAACGGTGCTCCGGCCCTGGCTGGGCTCTCTCTTCCTGACCTCCAACCCCATGCTGGATCAGCTGACCCAGATGATGCGTGGCTACGCCCCCTATAAACAGACGCTGGAAGATCTGCGCGACCAACTAGAAAGCTTCCTGCTGACCAGCATCAGCCGCTATACTCATGGCAGTATGATGGTGCTGAACGACCAGTATAAGACCGTCCGTCTGGGGCAGGGGCATATCGGCTGGATCACCGATGACGTGATGGGCGTGCTTTTTGATAAGCTCACGCCCTTTTCCGCCAATTTTATCAAGCTGAACGATTACAGTCTGCGGGTGCAGAGCCTGTCCGCCCTGCGGGTGCTTTATCAGAAATACGCCTCCTATTATTCCGAGGAGGATCTGCGTTTCTTAAAGGAAATGATCCGCCGCACCTATCCCCCGGAAAAGTACCGGGACTGGCTCAAGGATTGAATTTTCCCCCGAAAACGTGTATAGTGAATCTGCGGCGCCGACACCCCGCCATTCTGAACCGCCGCGGAGAAAAATATGCTGAAAGCCCCTCGAAAACCGAATATCA
>OLVS01000670.1_pt1 | contig 14977 bp, 11 predicted proteins | sample 1644121 | NCBI WGS metagenome assembly OLVS01 (sample SAMEA103958121, study PRJEB25191) | human gut metagenome
GATTGGCAGTCCATTATTAAGTTTTTTATTATGTTCCCTTTGTACACCGTTGCAACCGTTTCTTTTTGACCATCATACATATCGAATACCTGTCTAGTGAAGTCGGCCAAGTTGAAGTCCCCAGGTCTTTCTACCGCGTCATCAGGTAGAATGTCTATCTCTTTCATCCGATCAACCCGAAATGATACGATTTTATTATGCTTGTCGCTATACCCCACAACATAATAATGATCTTCATTCCAAACCAAATAGTATGGCGAAAAAATGTAACGCTCTCCCGCATTCTTAGGAACTTCTTTGCGATACTGATCATAATGGAAATACTTAAACGTAATCTTTTTGCAACGATTAATAGCGGTGTTTATGTTATCAACCAAATAGTAGATTTGTTCATTTATCGGCTTTACACGCTCTGAAATGTACAAATTCCGTTTTAGCTCCATCGACTGATACCTACTGCTCATTTGTGAGAGCTTTTCAACAAGTTCAGTGCTTTTCTTTACAGTAATGAACTTAGATGACTCCACTGCATCAATCAATAACTTCAGCTCAGGCAATGTGAACAAATGGCTGCTTAAAGAATATCGCATTTCACGACTGCGTTCTTCTTCAACATCAATACCTATGTCACGAAGTTTTTCAATATCTCCGGGTATCGTCTTTCTATCACAAACAATACCATTATCTTTTAAGTATACAAGAATCTCCGCCGTCGTAACATAATGTTCTGCATCAGTACTCTGCCATAAGCATTGCAAAACATATAACAGCCTGCTTTTCGCAGTTTTATTCATTTTACTTATCTCAGACCTTCTTAATATAATGCATAACACTAAAACACGCATATGCTGAGTTGCAAAATGTTTGCAACAAAAACGCGCATCACAAAATGTTACCATACCATTAAAATAGCTTTATTCCTTATATGCATTTTTGTTAATGTTTGGAGCGCCCAATTCGCCAAGCAAGTGGAATCGCATGACATTTTTGTCGGCACGAATATTGGAAGTACCTATTGATTTAAGTACCGAACAACCATTTTCTTTTTCAACAAACCAAATTTCATCTTTTCTTAAAAGTCTAAAATCCAAAAGCAAGGACTCATGCGTAGTAACTATAAGTTGGCAATTAGTTGTCAGAGCCTTCTCTAAAAAAGCATTGATAAAATTATATGTTAAGAGTGGATGTAAACATCTATCTATTTCATCAACAACATAGATAATATCATCGTCTTCTTGAAACAAAATTTCTAATAATTTAAAGATTTTTTTTGTTCCATCGGACTCTTCATACATATAAAACGGTTCTTCCGTTCCCTCATGATAAAATCGTATTGTCTCAAAATGAATTCGGCCATCGATAAGTCTAGCAACATAGAAATCATCAGATAAGCCAAACATCACGCAATCATTTTCATCGTCCTCCATTAAGTTTTTCTCGATTCGAGAAATCAAATCGTCAAAAATCTCTTTAGGAAGCTTTAATGCTATTTGTTCCTTAGGACACTCAAAAAAATCATATCGCGATATTGATAAATCAAAATCATTAAAAAATTTCAAAATACTGCCAATATTTTCTTGCGACATGAAATAGGCATAGTCCGAAATAATGCTATCTGGGCTTTTAATTTTAAGGTTGTTTTCAAACCAACCAAAAACGCTCTTTAATATTTCGGCCTCGTTATATTCCGAAAATAAGTTGTTATATGTACTAACAGCCTTCAAAAAAAGAATACAGGTATTTGATGATATACTATCAGCTATTATACTCAACCGATTAACAAGATCCTTATTTTTGAAATACTCACCAAAAATAAATTCATCCTCTTTGCGTTCGTACTTATAAACAAGTTTATCCGACTTGGAATTACTTAAATATAACCACTCAGATATAATTTCGTTTTTAGCCAATAATATTTCAAATCCATAGATATATTTTTGAGATCCTATAGAAAATTTATACTCAAATATAGAGTTTGTTTCTTTATCGGCCGGGTTAATTTTATTATATTTCCGAATAGTCGCTCTATCATTGCCCCTAACAATATAGTTTTTAGAAAACAAAATAGCTTTAACAAAATTCGACTTTCCAGAGCCGTTCGCCCCAAATAAAGCCGAAAACTTTAAAATTTTACTATTGCCATTTTTATAAACACGTTCATTAAAACTTCGCCCCTTCCCAGCGACCAGGCTAAAATCCGCCTCACTATCAAAGGACAAAAAATTTTTTACTTTAAAGCTAATCAACATACGCCTTCACTCCCTTACGTTTAAATTATACACATTTGTTGAAATAAGTCAACTGAAAACTCAGCTTTGTCCATAACATCGACATCATTTTACGATTTATTCGTAAAATCCTTGACATTAGCAAAGCTATATCGTATAATTAAAATGAAAAAAATAGAGAGCAAAAACAAATTGCTCCCTATAAGGAATACGCCGGCTGAGCCAACACATATTCACATGACACTGATATGCTATCACAAAACGGTTGTATTGTCAACTTAAGTTTTGTGCTACCGGCGGGAAAAGGAGGATATGATATTATGAAAAAGAGAATATCGGTAACTCAGGAAACCAGCACCGGTAGGAACACCAAATTTCATGACAATGTAACTGGGAATAACATGACACGCGCCGGATTCGTTCGGCAAATTAAAAGTGGCACATATGATGATTACTATGTAAGAAATATAAATGGTATTCCGACACCTTGCAGCAAGCCTGATGGCAACAAGGACAATAACCTCGATTGACAATTGTCCAAACCGCCCTCCACTTATCTGGGGGGCATATTTTATCAAAAAGGAGATTTTAATTTTATGGTAAACGATAATGCCAGAATATCAAACCACTTATTGGGCGACAACGAAATCGGCCATAATAGAATTGATTTTGTTAACACTCCAATATTAGGAGACGCTAAACTTTTTATTGATCCGGTCCTAATAGATATTAACCCGTCTGGTTTTTGTAAAAAGTCAAAAATAATTATTGATGATTATTTTCGTCATTTATATAATGAATATTATATCACAAATGACAAATACGAAAAGCAGAAATTATTAATGCATGCAAGAGAAATAAACGACACACATTTAGGATATGCAAAAAGGCATGGAAAAGGCCATACAAAAGATGGATTGTACGAAATATTTAAAGGTATCGAGGAATATATTAATTCAATAAAAATTTCCGAGATGTTTGAACTTGCTTTATATACTCCAAACTTCGCAGAAGATGGAATGTCGGATTTACTTACTAATATTTTATATAATGAATTGAGTAAATTCACGGTTCTACAATGCAAAAAATACAACATTGAAACCACAAAATGTCCTAAAGACAGATTCTACTGGGATCACCAAACGCACACTTGGGAAAAATATTGTGGTGAATCTTTAGTTATAAACGGGAATATTCATTTGCTTATCCCTAAAGAAATCGTTCAACCTCGTTACCATTTTACTGCTGATGACTTTTTAAGAAGTGTTATCGTCGAAAATATTTGTAAAGATAGAGCGACCTATGGTAAAAAAGGTAATAAAATTCGTCCACCAAAAGGTAAAGTTAGAGAAGAGTTATTAAATGAAAACGGCACAGTTTTTAATACCGTTCATAAATTTGCTGAAAATGACAGCCGTCTATCAAGTCAATATCGAGAGATCGTGCACAACAAATATCGGACTGCTAAATTAAGCGATGATGGCCTTGACTCGCTAATATATAATAAGTTAATTAAAATCACAGTAAACAACAATTGACAAATAAACTAACCCTCAAAAAACATTTAGCTTTTTGAGGGTTAGTTTTATAGTTGTTTCAGTCCATTGTTAATCTACTGCCACTTGGTATATATTGCCTATTCTGTCTTTGCAGAGAGATACGTATGCCTTGATGCAAGATTGTCCTTTCCGTAATCAAATTTTTCGGTCAAAGCTCACTCCACCTGCAGATGAAGTGAACTTTGACACGTTGTTGTTCATGTCATATCCGTACTCGGCGTCATAGATGCGCTTTTTGCTGCCGTTGAGTACGCTCTGTCGAACAAATCTGCATTTCCAAATGTATTTGATAAGGACAACTGGAAGTGGTTGGAGTCTCCCAGTTATTTTCTCACCAAAAGCTGCTGTCTAAGAGTCGAGTTCAGGAGCTAAGATGTAATTGGCTATTTTAGTTTTATTTAAATGTATACTCTCCCCTAAAAAAGCCAACAAATCTTCCTTTTTTATCACGCGATGTTATATGCGAAAGATTAAAAATAGCCGTTGCAATTGCTGTTGCTTCATGAATTGCGTAAGTTACTATAATAACCCAGTTAATTTCTCTTGTAAGATAATAAGCCATGCTCACTATCGCAAAAGTTATTATAGAAACAACAATTGAAACCACATCCGCAAGATGATACTTTTCGATATTGGGGCTAAAATTCTGCTCCGGAAGGCTCTTTATCGCCGCTCTTATGTAGCGCATGGTTTTTCTTTTGAAATATTTCTCTTTTCGCCACGCACGCTTTTGTCGGTTAGTTAAGCCCTTCTCAAACAAAAAAGTTACAATAGATTTATATACCCAATGATTATAAATTCCGTTTATGATAATTGCAATTATTACAAGGCTTATAGGCAACTGCCTCATTTCATTTAAATCATCTAAAGGAAGTAGCATTTATTTATCACCAACCCAACCATTTCAAAAATCGGCCAATAGCTTTTTTAGCAAATTCTTCTGAATTCAGCCAATCTTTAATATAATTTTTTACTGCCTTTCTATACGCAGCGGTGCTCTTGGAGTAATACTTTATCGCCTTCGCGGCCTCACCTTTAAACGATTGTCTCCTTCGATTTTTAAAAGCTTTGTTAATCCTTGATACTGCTCTCTTTGCTGATGAATAATAACTCTTGTTGCCATACCCTGCTTTTGCACCAATCGCACCGTCTGCAGTGCTTACCGCAACTTTTATCATACTTTTGGCTATATTGTTGGATGTAATAGGTGTACAATCATAGTGATACCCCGCGCCCTCTTTCACCATCTCTTCAACAAACGATAGTGCTCCATTTGCAACTCTCGAGCCAACTACGCCAATTGTCGTCATTGACAAGGCACCACTAATTGCACCAGTAGCAAAAGATATACCAACACAAACCCAGCCCTGTTTAATCTCATTTTCATTTCCGCCACGGTATGCTTTAACCAAATCATATATGTCTTCGGCTGAATTCAGGAGACCTCCTATAGCCGCTCCAGCCGCAACATGCCAAAATTCTCCCGAGCCGTCTGTTCTTGAGACCGGATTATTATCACAGTAGGCAAAGTAGTTTTTATCGAAAAGTGTTTCAGGAGATGCCGACGAAAGCATAGAATTATCAGAGTTGATAATTCTTTTCGAACAAGGATCGTAATAACGAGCACTTATGTAATACAATCCCGTTTCAGAGTCATAATAATATCCACGATAGCGAAGAGGATTGACATTGGCGATGTGGGTCGAATCTGTAATCGCCGCACCATTGACATCGGTGACAGAAATTACATTTCCCCAAGCGTCATAGTTGTAGTTGGCAACAACCGTACCTGCACCGTCGTAAATGCGAATAACATCTCCGCGCCAGTTGCAGACAAAGTAGTAGTCGGTTGTAGTGCTGCCGTTTTTGTATCTCACACCGGAGGGGTTGCCGTCGGCATCATAGAAGAACCACAGCTCTGTCGTGCCGAACTTCTCATACTGCAAGGTGTTTCCGACATAGTAGTACTCATGCTTAACACCGTTGACGGTTTTGGATGTTCTCAGTCCGTCAACATCGTAGGTGTAGCTTGCAGTTACTCCGTTGCCGCTGAGCGTCGCCAGCTGTCTGCCGTTCTGCCAAGTGAGAGTGTAGCCTCTGTAAGACAGCGGATTGCCTATCTCATCATAGGTAATAGCCTGACCGTCATAGGAGGTCAGCTTGTCCCTCCAGTTGGTGTCGTCATAGCCGTAATTTACCGTCTTTGTTGCCGTGATACCGTCAAGGCTGCCCCATGTCAGAGGATAAGTTGTGACAGACAGAATGTTTCCGCCGTTGTCATAAGTATACACTTCCGTGCAGTTTTTGACAAGGTCATCTGCACGAACCAGCTGATTCAATTCGTCATAAGCGAACTGCTGCTGTTTGGTATATGCCGTCTCTGCGGTCTTGTGGCGGCGCGAAATCTCAGTAATATTTCCGTTGGCGTCATAGGTGTAACCATAGATATATTCGCTGATATGTTCCCAGCCAATCTTCGTGGTGCGCGAATTGTTTCCACGGTCTGACATCCAATAAACATACTGATGGTCTATCGGCGTAGTGGTATTGATAACCGTTCTGTTACGGCGAAGGATGGAATCATAAGAATATGTCGCAGTCTTGCCCGAGGGATACGTATACTTCGATGCAAGATTGTCCTTTCCGTAATCAAATTTTTCGGTCATGCTCACTCCACCTGCAGATGAAGTGAACTTTGACACGTTGTTATTCATGTCATATCCGTACTCAGCGTCATAGATGCGCTTTTTGCTGCCGTTGAGCACGCTCTGTCGAACAAGTCTGCCTGTTGAATCATAAGTATACAGGAAACGCTGATTATTTACAAGGTCCTCATGGGAATATAGGTTGCCTGTAGAATCATAATTCCATGTAAAGTTCTTCGTGCCGTTCTGCGATATCGAAGTCATGTTGCCGTATTCATCATATGCGTAATCGGCATAATCTCCATTGCCATATGTTACACGTTTGAGATCCCCGTTGTTGTTTGTGCCATAAGTATTTGTGCAAAGCACTTGCGAACCGACCTTCGTCTGCGTAATATTGCCGAAGTTATCATAGACAAACGAGTAATTGAAACCGTTATGGGATATCGTATTCAGGAGATACTTGTTGTAGGTATAGTTGTTCTGTATAGTCTGACCGTTTGAAAGTGTCTGGGAAACAGATGTCACGGCGTCGGTATTGGCATCATAAGTATAGTTGATTACATTGCCCTTTTTGTCCGTGTAAGAAGTGAGCGTACCCTTGGAATTATCATAAACATACGATTCGGTTTGCCCATCCTGATCGGTAGTAGTCGACGCGAATGCTCCGTTGGATGTATACGACGCACCTGTTTCAATATACATTGTCTCACTGCCCTTAATGCTAAGAGCGGTGGGATTGCCGTTGTTATCATAGGTATAGCAGTACTTAGTTCCGGACTGACTCGTCGCCTGAGTCATATTGTGCCTTGAATCGTAAGTATATGTATAGCTATACCCTTTGGCATCAACCGACTTCGTAAGATTGTTATTGGTATACTCCATCGAGGATTTCTGCTGAGCGTTTGCCTTGACGGAGATCATATTGCCGTCCTTGTCATATGTATATGACGGTGCTTCATCGCGTACAAGCTGAATATTATCGAACCAAGTATTGTTCGACTGCCTGTAATTAATGAGATAGATTTTCATCGATGTCGGAGTTTTTGAAGCACTCTGATTGTCACTATCTCTCAGATTAAAGGCGCCCATGACATACTGCCAGCCCATAACGGAGCTGTTATAGTCAAACCACTTCAAGCAACTTGTTCCATCACTGTATATTATCTTTGCCGCAAGACTGACCTTGTTGTTCTCATTGCTTCCGCCAACCGGATTTGCATAGACCCAGCCGCTAAGAATATATGTATCGTCAAGATTTTGCGCAGTAGCTCCGTCAAAATACAGAACCTGATTCATCTCCTTAGGAACCGTTGCAATGCTGCCGAATCGGAATGCATGTCCGGAATCCTTCGAATGAGCATTATCAACGGAATCGGTAGCATCGGTACGATATCCGTTCCAATCTTCAGGAAGATACGCACCATTCGACGCCTTTGAATAGCGTTCAAACGAAGAGTTATTTATCATATTGAACGGGCCTGCGCTTGCACCTTCTTCAAGCTGCATTCCGTCAAACCATGCCTTACCGGTAGCGTCACGAACCATTATGTTACATCTAACGCTTGTAGCATTGGAGGGAACAGAGAATGAAACCGTGAGTCTCTGCCAACCATTATTGATGTTTGGGTCAGTTGTCCCTATCAGTGCTTCGGAAACAGTGTCGACCGTACTACCGTCAGGAAGCCAATATGTTGCAAGTAGCTGCGCACCATACGGAACATTTGCGTCTCTCGGGACTATATTCTCCGTCTTGACCCAAGCTGAGAATGTATATGTTGTTCCCGCCTTGAACTGTCCCGAGTTTAATGTCTGATAGGCTCTTGCTCCGGCTCTGTCGGAAAATGTCTTGCTGTTAATGTAGTAGCTCCATCGGCCATAGAGCTGTTGAAGTCCTGTAACAAAGCTATCATAATCTGCGGTACCGTTCCACTGAGCTTTAGTCCATGAACTTCCAGTATCAGCACTACCGTCACGAAGATAGTTCCTGACATACTGACCACCAGACATCGACTTGCTCAAGCGGTTAAGCTGCTTTATATTGCTTGCATTGCTATTCGGATTTGAAGCAGTGTATTCCGCGGCAGAAGCTGCAAGTGTTTTACCATAGCAAGTAGCTTCTGAGCACACCGTTCTGCCGGCTTTGTCGAACTTTACCGTCGTATAGATATCATCGTTGTTGCCAAACACGCCATCCTTACCAGAAGAGCGTATAACGGTCTGTCCATATTGTGAGTAATCGAAAGTAATTGTCTGACCAGTCGAACCATTGGCGCTCTCAACAACTTTCGAAACTCGTTTACCGTTCTTCAAAGGTGTATATGTGAACTGAAGCTTATACCCATCGGGAGATGTAACAGAAGTCATTGCTCTGTCGCTGTCATATGTAAAGGTCGTTGTTTCACCGTCAGGATATGTTATGCTGAGCAGCAAACCTGAGCTCCAGTTGTATCTTGTCACTCTTCCTGCGCTATCGGTTATGCTCTGAACTGCGAGATTATCAGGGGTCGGAGAAATAGTTAAAGCATGATCCGCCCCATCAGTCACTTTCCAGATTTTGGGATCAGTCGATGATGCATAGTAGTTCGCTATCTGATTGCTGTTGCTGTCAAGAGAACGTGCAAATGCTCCCGCAACATTGAACCACATCACATTTCCCTTATCATCGGATATTTTGTAATAATTATTGTTGTTTGTCTTCGGAACAGTAAGGGTCAACCCCATACCGTCCTCATCTATCATTGTACCGTCACTCTTTTTGTAGAAGTAGTGCTCCGTTCCATCACCATCAATATATACATATGGATATGTCGCCTGTGCAGATGTTGACAGACCGAATTTTGATGACGGAAGAAGCTGCTGCTGACAGCTAAGCATCCAACCGTGGCCTCTGTATGGCATAACGGTACCAAAGCCTTCCCCTGCCATGTAGTTATTAAAAACATGACATATGGATGCCGAAGCGCGACTTCCCGGTGTTGTTGTATCACCGTGAGTGAAGACAAGGTTGCCGGAGAATTCGCAGATAGAAGCAGTACCGGCTCTTCCGGCGCTGATGTCTGTATAGCTCCAATACGACTCAAGTCCCTTGTTTGATCTGAATGTTATGGAAAGTATCGGATATCCGGCCGTGCTCTGCGAGTATTTCTCTCCATAAAGCCAAAGATAATTACATGAGGAAACGTATGTTGAACCGTTTTCTATTGATGATCTGAACAGGAATCCATAATTGGGGAACGAAGTGTTTTCATACCACCGTTTTACGATAGAGGCGACATTCCATTTACGCTCAACAGTATTAGTATTCTGTTTAGATGCCTTGAGGATCTCGAAGTCAGCCGTAGTTGATTCAAAGCTCGGTTTGGTGTTCCATGTTACCGTTTTTTTATTCCAACTACTTGTTACTGCATGTACTTCTATTGCAGCATCCGGTGTTTTGTCTGTGTTATACGCATCTGCATATATCTGCGCAGCGTAAAGTTCTGCATCAATAACAACATCTCCGCGGTTTAAAGACGGCAAGTCAAAGCGAAGCAGCCCCTGACACTTTCCTATGCCCGACGACTCTTTACCAACCATTATCATCGGACCATGCCAGTAATTTGTAGTCGGCTTTCCGGAAGCAACATAAACCGAATCCATCGCTGTGTTTGACTGCTCTGTCTGTATTGCGGGGTCAATCGTAACAGGGAATGTCCTGTCGCTGCTATTTATCCATTCGGCATCCGCAGTTACAGTAATCTCATACTTCTTTTTATTTTTTGAACTGATACTGTAACTCACACTGTCTGAATACTCATAGTTTGCATCGAGCATAAACGGTTTGGGAAGGACAAACACAGTTTTTCCCGTGTTTACATCTTTCGCGTATATACAGCCGTCATCTTCCAATGTGAGCGTAAGATCTTTCACATCGATCTCGAAGCTGTATTGATAGTTGTTCTGCGCGGATTTTATTACAATATTTTCCTTGACTCCCGATCCATTAACTATGTACTCTATATTTGTATCAGGAAGAATGTTTTCATAGTATATCTTTTGACTGGCCTTGCTAGCGGCGGTTAAATCCTCGATTTTAGCTTTCTTCTCCTGCTTCATTGACGAGTTGTTCTTCTTCGTTTTGTTAAGCAAAGAAAGGCTGACCGAGTAATCGCCCATTTTTATGCTGACAAGTTTTTTCTGGTTTGAATTCTTTGCAAACTTCACCCTAAACTTATTGCTTTTGGTTGCATATCCATTAAAGTTTGAAAGCTCATCATTCTCATTGTCTGATGTTTCAAGTGTATTATCTATCTCCTGCCACTTACCAGCACTATCTTGATAAAGAACAGGATCTTTGTACACAGCAGCCTTTATTGTTCCATCGCTCATCTTAAAATACTTGGTGTTGCTGCTGTCGCGACGGTCTACATCTTCTCCTATTACTATTGGGTCTTCCTCTTCCTGAGATACTTCAGTAGAATACCCGCTTTCCTCAAACTTTTCACCTTATGTTCCAATTGTTTCGGCAAAAGTTGACATTGGGGCAACTTGAACAACCACAAGTATTGACAAAATTATGGCTATCAGTTTTGTTACGACTTTTGTCTTTTTCATTACCAAATCTCCTCATTTTTCCTTGGTTAAGCAATGGTCATATGAAATTGCTTTATTATTACTGGTGTACATCTTTCTCGCTAACCTGCTCAATTTTACCTAATACTAACAGAAAAGATGACATAGTCACTCCCACTGCAACAGAAAAGCCAAAACTATGCTTGTCTAAAACAAAGCTTAATATCGCCAAAAAAATGGCTAATAAAGCAGAAAAAATAACCTTCTTTTTTAAGGCTATTTTTTCTCTATAGTTAAAATTCTTTTGCTTGTTAACAAGAGGACTGAATATAAATATACAGATTGTCGATAGCGCCATAACAGCTACAGCAATAGCAACAGCATCATATATTGTTAGAATTTTTATTAAAACCTCACTAATAATAATAGTTGCTATGGTAAGGAAAGTACACATCTTTTCTGACTTGGCATGTATTCCCCCGGCAAAACCTCTTACAGTGCACAACACTATAAAAAAAAGAATAGATTCAAAAAATATCTTCAGTACAACTCCCATGAAAATTGAAAGAAGCAGAAAGAACGCATATGAAAAAATCATAAAAAAGGCATATGCATATATTTCCTTGTCATCCATTTCTATTATGCCGTCATGCTGTAGCTTTCTGGCAACAAATTCCGCTAAGCGAGATATCATATCAGAAGTGTTTATATTCGTCCAATTTTGCAGGCACTTCTGGCTGATAAATCACCAAACAAGTTGTCTTGTTTGCGTCATCCACCAAGGCAATTTTCGCAGTAGACTTGACAGCCTTTGCTACGATAGACTTTATCTTATTCATTATTACACCTCCCTTCAATTAAAGAATAGCATTAGGCAAAAAAATCATCAATACGATATACAAAAGTGTAGATTTTTTATAACAAAATATAGATTTTACGCAATTAACAGAACTATAAAAAAATATTTGTATTATTAATTGATATACAGATTTTATCTGCTGTATTGTGTGTTAAAAAATCGATTCATATGATAGCATTTTATTGGTGGTGCTTCATGAAAATTGACAAAAAACTTATAGGAATCCGCATAATGACCAAGCGAAAAGAATGCGGTCTTAGTCAAGAGACTCTTGCCGAAATCATTGGCTACTCAAAAAATCACTTATCAAGTGTTGAAAGAGGAAAGTATACCCCTACTACAAATTTTATTATCGCAATCTGTAATGCGCTAGGAGAGACCCCAGACTACTATTTAATCGGCACTCCAACTAAAAATACTGATAGCATAACCGCTCTCATAAAAACTCTTCCACAAGAAAGCCAAGATACTCTCTTGGCATTGATCCAATGCTATATAAACAGGGAAACCTGCAAGAAACAAGCAAACCGTTAAAACATCTGCGGTTTGCTTGTTTACTATATAAAAGATTGTTTTTATTGTACAAATCGTTTGTTTATGTTAAAATTTGTGTGGTGATATTATGAAAATACTTATCTGCGACGACGAAAACACCTACGCTGACGAGTTGAAGTCGTTTATCGAAAATTACTTTTTACTCAGACACTTACCTGTCGAGATAACAATGAAATGTGATCCTATGGATATCGTCAATGATAACTTGGTTTACGAGATTGCTTTTCTTGACATTCAGATGGAGAATATCGATGGTCTATCACTTGCAAAAATATTAAAAAGCCGCAACAGCAAGGTCGCCATATTTTTTATAACATCATTTGGCCGATATCAAGATGACGCAATGGACCTTAACGCCTTTCGCTTTTTTGAAAAGCCGTTTGACCCAGATCGACTTTATTCCGGTCTCGACAGGGTCATGGAGTATATTGATAGGACATATGTTGATTTTTTCGTCTATACAAATGGGATGCATAAGAAAGTCCCCGCCGATGATATTTTGTATGTTGAAAGAGACAAGCGCAGATCCATATTGCACACGCTCAGCGAGACATGTTCCACTCGTGAATCATTTGATTTCTGGGAAGATGCACTTCAAAGCACATACTTTTATACGATCCACAAATCGTTTATCGTCAACCTGCACTATGTAACGAAATATGACTATTCCAGTCTATATCTGCAAGACAGCATAAGGATACCTATAGCCCCAAGACGACAGAAGGATTTCCGTAAATTCTGGTTTGAGTACCTGAGGAGAAGATAAAATGATAATTAAAATAGCCTATTTCATAGTCTACTTTATCGAAATGCTCATTTCATATATTTTTTTCAATCACATCGGCTACCGAAAGAAATCAGCCGCACTGACACTCGCGATAGGTGCCATTCTGTTTGAACTTGGAGCGGTGGTCAGCCTGTTCAACATCGACTCTGCTCTGCTCAACGCATTTTTCACGCTAGCCGCAAATATTGTGTTTGCAATAGTATTTTTTGACGTAAAAAAGCTTCAGGGAATTTTTTATTCTTTTATGCTAGTCGTGCTTTCCTCGTTTCTTGAGCTTGTCTCGATTTTCACGATATCGACTTTCGCCGATATATACATACTCAACTACGAATCCAAACCAACACTGCTTGTTATTGAAGTAATAATAAGTAAAACAATATATTTTCTACTTGTCGGAATACTACTTAAATTTGTACATTCTTCCCCCAATTCAATATCCGTCAAAACACCATCCAGCTTCTATGCATATCCGATAAGCACTTTCATATCTGTCATATTTTTCTGGTATATTGCCGCAAATGAGTCAATTTCTTATCGTGGGCAGCTAACTTTGGCAATAATAAGCCTTCTGCTATTTGTAGCTTCAATTTTTACCTTCTTTGTTTTCCAACACAACGCCAAAAGGGACACTGAGATTCTTTTGCTTCAGCAAGAAAGTGAAAAGCTGAAAACTGACACGCTCTATTACAATATGCTTGAAAGGCAAAACAACAATTTAAGCTCATATGCACACGACACAAAAAATCATCTCGCCACAATAAAGGCACTCAATCACGACCCGGAAATAGATATGTACATATCTAAAATGCTCGACCGTCTCAACGAATACGGCTCCGTGTGCCACAGCGGAAATCATATTCTCGATGTCATCGTTGACAGATACGCCGCCGAATGTGCGCTGAGCAACATTGATTTTCGCTTTGACATAAAAGAAAACAATCTTCGTAATTTAGATTATTTTGATATTGTCACCATATTGAACAACCTCTTTGACAACGCTATCGAAGCCGCAAAGAAAGTAACCGGTGGGCGCGTTTCAATTGCCACAAACTACCGAAACAACTTTTCGATAATTGTGATAACCAACTCCTGCGGCATACAGCCCGAGTTCAGTTCATCAGGGGAACTGAAAACAACGAAAGAAAATTCAAAGCTTCACGGCTTCGGGATCAAGAGCGTAAAGAACGCGCTAAAAAAGTATAATGGAGACTTATCCTTGGAATACGATCACAAAAGCGGAGAATTTATCGCCACAGTCATGCTTGATGCAAGAATAACTTCTGAACAATGTAAAAATTTAATCAATCCTACCAAATAATAAAGATATAAAGATATAACATATCAAGACCATCGGTGTAAAACCGATGGTCTTGTTTAGTTTAGAACAATCCTAAGAAACATAAAATCAGAAAGCAGTTCTTCAGAAAGCTCTAAACCTCAGTTTAAATTATTCGATTCATAAACTACTTACTACTTTATAGGCACTACACTAGCACCTATTCTATAAAGCTAAAACTCACCATATCGTTACTTAGATCTATAATAAGCAATCAAATATAGTATTTTGTGACTGTAATGTTAAGTACAAAATAGCCAAAAATTCGTCAAGTCAATCGCACTGTAACAATATCATTATTAGACATAGGCATAGTAAATAATCACATTTTAGGTTTCGCGCCGTTTTATCCGCGCGCCGTCAAATTCATAAACCTCGTCGCAGAGGGTCGAGATATCACCCTCGTTGTGCGAGACTATGAGCATGGTTTTTCCGCTCGCTTTAAAGCTCAGGA
>OLVS01000675.1_pt1 | contig 14890 bp, 10 predicted proteins | sample 1644121 | NCBI WGS metagenome assembly OLVS01 (sample SAMEA103958121, study PRJEB25191) | human gut metagenome
CTACGACGACTCGGGCAACCCGACAAAGTACAAGGGAAAGACTCTCGAATGGGAAGGAAAGAGGCTTGCAAGGTATAACGAATCGGACATGAAGTATACGGATTTGAGCTACGACGGAAACGGACTGCTTGCGGGATACTTTTACAGCAACACATACTCAATCTGGGGCGGAGCTACGTTTACCACCACAATGACGAGAGAAATATTGCGGGACGGAGACAGAATCCTGTCTGAAAAGGTAACGGAGTACAACCCCGAGACAAATTCGACAACGGTCAAAAACATAATGTACGCTTACGACGAAAAGGGAGTGAGCGGAATGACAGTAGGGGGAAAGAAGTACTATTTTGTAAGAAACATATTCGGAGACGTAACGGCAATATACAATACGAGCAGGGTAAAGTGCGCGGAGTATGCTTACGACGCTTGGGGCACGATGTACATAACGCTTGACACGGAAGGAGTAGGCTCTCTCAATCCTTTCAGGTACAGAGGCTATTACATGGTTTCGTGTATAGGGCTGTACTATCTTACAACCCGTTTTTACGACTACACCACAGGTCGTTTCCTAAACGCCGACGTGCCGTCGGTCGGCATAGAATCCGGATTTAATATTCCTGAGGGCTGCAATCTCTATTCTTACTGTCTGAATAATCCTATATCTTATGTTGACCCAACAGGACATTTTCCTATTTTATCGCTCATATTGGGTTTAACGGCGCTAATTGGTATGGGATTGACTATTGGCGGTGTTGCGAGTGATAATAATATTATGACTGCAATCGGGTTGACGATGATTGCTGTGCCTGCATTGATTTCTGGTGGATTAGCTGCTTTTGCAACAACTGGAACATTAGCTACTTGGATAGGTGCTGGTACTATGGTTGCAGGTGTAGGAACAGGTTTATTTGCTTCTGCGGAATATCAGGAGGCGTTTACTGGCAATAATTGGATATTGAATACTGGTATGAGTGAGGGCTGGTATAATGGATTAATGTTGGCTACAGCGAGTTTGGCAACTTTAGGCACATTTGCTTCAAGTTTTTCTTATTCGTTTAATATTAATTCAATTCAAAAAATTGGGAAGGTCGACGATTACTTTGGAATTAAATTTACTCAAAAAGCTCCTAGTGGTAATTTAAGAGTTAAAACTTTAGGATTACATCCAGCTCATAATGGTCATCCAATACATTGGCAATTAAACAATATTAATCCAGTAACAGGTGGAATAGGCAAAAAAATTAGATGGGATTTATTACTAAGAAGATTAATAGGTAGATAAAACATTGGAGGGTTTTATGGAAACAAGTGTGAAAAATACATTGAAATATTATTGCGAATTGCAGATTGTAGAATTTAATAGTAGTTCCATATTCTCTATATTAAGTGAATTAGTTGAATCTCAAGAGTTAAAATTAAAAATAGATTTTGGAAAAGCTAAAGATGACAAAGATGAAAATTTATATTTGAGTTTATCAATTCATGATAAAAATGATGAATTAATAGAAATTTTTGATGAGGGATTTCTAACTACATCTACTATGTTAATCATGATTGACAAAAAAGAGAGATTCAAATTCTTTTCATGGCAAGATGATGAATTTATTGAAGATTTGAATTGGATTATTAAACAATTAAGAGAATTTAGATGATTGTATTTTCTGGTGAATTGGATAAAAACGGTAAGCAATATGTAAAAAATAAATTACTTAAATTTACAGCAAAAATCTCTATAATGATTTTGTTAGTTTTAAGTATTCCTATAATTTTACTGTCTTTATTGTGGGAAAAGTTAATATTGCTTTTTTTAATTGTAGTTGTTTTAATTTCAATTTCCTTTTTTATGGGAGGTAACAAACAAATACAATTCGGTATTCCTAAAAAAATTTTGATAGATGAATATTATGTAAATTTAGAAGGAGAAAATATATATCAAAAAAAATCGATAAATACAGTAAAAAAAGTTATAGATTTTGGCGATTGGTATCATATTGTATTTAAATTTCCGGCTAAAAGCATATATTGCGTTTGTCAGAAAAATTTGCTTGAAGAAGGTACAATAGAAGAATTTGAGGCTGTTTTTGAGGGAAAAATTGTAAGAAAAAAGTAATAATAGTCCGCGCGGCAACGTCGCGCGGACTGTTAAAAACAACATTATGACGATAAAAAAACATAACCAAGAAAGAGGAGTACAACCCTGCAACGGGAGCACTGAGGTCAAGTTGGAACTACGGATACGGCGATTCGTATTGGAAAGACCAACTCACAAGTTGGGGCAGCTACGGAACAAGCTCCTTTGCCTACGACGACTCGGGCAATCCTACAAAGTACAAGGGCAGCACGTTGACCTGGGAAGGGAAAAGACCGGTCAAGTATGCCGAATCGGACATGAAGTATACGGATTTGAGCTACGACGGCAATGGACTGCTCACCGGTATAATGCAAGTTCAGAATTATGTAATCTGGGGCGGAGCCATAGCTGCCAACGTATACAGCAGAGAAATAACGCGAGACGGAGACAGAATCCTGTCAGAGAAAGTAACGAATATAGACGGGACGCTTTTGACAAACGAAGTAAAGAACATAAAATACTGTTATGACGCAGACGGAATCTGCGGAATGTTTGTAGACGGGAACCAATATTTCTTCCGCAGAAACATTTTCGGAGACGTGACGGAAATCTACGACAAAAACGGAGTGAAGAAAGCGGAGTATGCCTACGACGCTTGGGGGACATGCTACATCATGCTTGACACGGACGGAGTAGGTTCACTCAACCCTTTCAGGTACAGAGGCTATTACATGGTTTCGTGTATAGGGCTGTACTACCTTACAACCCGTTTCTACGACTACATGACAGGTCGTTTCCTCAACGCCGACGTTCCTAGCATTTGTTTTGACGACGGCTTGACCCTGCCTGAGGGCTGCAATCTCTATTCTTATTGCCGCAACAAACCTATTTCTTATGTCGACCCGACAGGTCACGTAGCAATTTCATTGCTACTCATTGGCTTTTTTGTTGGTGCTGCAGTAGGTTTTGGTGGAAGTGTAGTGTCACAAGGAATAACCAATGGATGGGATAACATAAATTGGTGGCAAGCTGGTTTTGATGCTCTGATAGGGGGTATAACTGGTTTAATAGGAGGCTCAGGTATTGGCACCATTGGTTCAATGATTTCAGGAGGAGTTTTAGGCTTTGCAGGAAGCGTAGGCGGAGACCTTATATCTAATGGCGGAGATTTTGGCAAAGTAAATTGGGGCAAAGCTATTGTCATGGGTGTAGTTGGAATTGGTTTGGGTGCATGGTCTGGTAGAGGCGTTGGAAATGTGAAAGGGATGACTGAGACAATAAATTCAGGAAAATCATGGGGCGCTAAAACATTTTTGAATTTCAGTGCATCGGTTGCTGATAAGGGAGCTTCGATTGGTGCTAGACAAACGGCAGCGTTATTTATGGAAAATGCTATATTAGGTTTTAAAATACAATCATTTACAAAAGTTTTCAGTGGAATTGCAATTTCTTTGGGGATAAATGGCATTTTATCCAATTATTGGAGGTGATATGGGTACTTTTCTTATTATTTTGGGCTTAAGTTTGATAATAATTATATTGTCTTTTATTAGTTTTTATAGTGCAATGGGCTTAAGTTTAAATTATTGGAGTGAAAAACAATATAATATTTTGCGTGCTATTTGTGTATCAATAGGAATTATATTTTTTATTTCAATTGTTTTGGTAGGCGTAATCAGTAAGGATAGCTTTTCTGATAATAACATTAAAATTATGATTATTCTTGTTGTATCCGAATTTTTAACAGTGACCATTTATAGTCAAATTGTACATTTTATTGCATGGAAAAAGAAAGTCAAAATATTAAAGAATAATATTATGAAAAGTATTTGCGAGAAGCTGAATGTTGTTGAAGAATCTAAACTTTTAAATCAATGTATAGAAGAAAATAGGTTTAACTATACAGAAAAAGAAGTGAAAAAAGTATTTAAAAAACTATTAAATAATAAATTATAGTTATATTTAATTATAACAAGCAGTTGATTAATCAACTGCTTGTTTGTTTAGTGCAATATTATGCAATTGACAACAAGGCAGGATTGAAGTATACTTACACATATGACGAAAACAGGAAGCACGCGACAAAGGTAACGGTCACGAATACAGCCGGCGGAGCGCAGAAATATGTCAAAAACATAAGCTACGACGGCTATGACAGGGTGACGTCAGAGAACTACGGAAGCGCAATTTACAGCAGAACGGTAAGCTATCCGGACAGCAACGATTCGCCGCAGGAAAGGCTCGAGAGAGTAAAGCATACGGTAAACGGAATAAGTGCGTCAAACACAACATACGAGTATGACGGACTCAACAGGGTGACAAAAGAAAAAGTAGGAAAAAGCAGCAGTTCTTCATCGTTGGTGTTTGAAAACAGATATGAATATTATGCGGGAAAAAGCGGAACAAACGAGACAACGGGACTGGTCAGGAAAGAAGAGTATTATCTGAAAAACATAACCGCACCGCAAGGGAGCATAGAATACGAATACGACGCCAACGGGAACGTAACGGAAATAAAGAATTTACTTGACACGGGCAAAAACGTAAGCTACGAGTACGACAGCCTCAACAGACTTACGAAAGAGACAAACTTGGCAATAGGCAACGAATGGCGTTATACCTACGACAACGGAGGAAACATAACAAAGAAAGAGGAGTACAACCCTGCAACGGGAGCATTGGTGTCCAGCCGGGACTACTGATACGGTGTTACATATTGGAAAGACCAAGTACAGATTAGGCTTATATGGGAGAGTGCATATGTTGATTACTGGATAATGCAATGGTCATGCAAACACTCTATAAAGCTGGAATATCTGCAATTATGAACGGTTTACGGAGTGGTTCAAAGGCATTATTAGATTGGTTATGGTAAGGAGCAAAATTTTATGAATGAAGCAGAATGGATGAAAAAACAAGGTCGGTTATTGACAAAAAAACAATATTTAAGACTTTTATTGGCAGTTATAGGATTTATTACTGTCTCGTTGCTGACTGTCATAGCGGGTGGGATAGTAGCTATTTTGGCACGTCGTGAAAGCGTATTTATTATTGGATTTGTCATTGGAGTTGTTGGTTTCATTTTGTTTCTAATTTCTTTAATTTTTGCTTTTAAAAATTGGTCTAAAATAATATTTTATAGGCATTATCATAAACATCCTGAAGATTTTAATAATGACATAAGTGAATTTTGAGGAAATTATAGTATGTAAACAGAAGAAGTTTGCAAATTGCTTCTGTTTCATATTTATTTTCTGCAATTGAAGAAAACTAAGTATACTAATATAACGGGAGCGTTGAGGTCAAGCCGGAACTATGGATACGGCGATTCGTATTGGAAAGACCAACTTACAAGTTGGGGCAGCTACGGAACAAGCTCCTTTGCCTACGACAGATGAAGACCATTGACAATAGGAAATTTATGATAGAATTTAAAGGCGAAATTTCAAGTAAGTGTAAAAAATATTTACAAAATTATAGCTCTCGAAGAGCGGGATTTGCTTGTTTAATATTAACTTTAATTGTAGGTGTTATTGCGTGTGTAGCTGCAATATTTTGGCACCGGGCAATTTTATTAATTATAATTGCACCATTAATTATGACAGTATTTGCTTTTATTCCGGAAATAAATGCGCCTTTAAAAGTATTTAATAAGTCAATTCCCCGAAAAATAGTTATTGAAAACGGAATAATAGAATTTTCAAGTGATGAATGTAATCAACATGAAACTGCTGAAAATGTAAAATGTATTTTTGATTTTGGCGATTGGTATCATATTGTATTTAAATTTCCGTCTAAAAGCATATATTGCGTTTGTCAAAAAGATTTATTGGTGCAAGGCACAATAGAAGAATTTGAAACTGTTTTTGAGGGAAAAATTGTAAGAAAAAAGTAATAAACAGTCCGCGCGACAACGTCGCGCGGACTGTTAAAAATTACAGAACAATTACAAGGGAAGCCACTATACATCGCTCAAGATTGACGGTTCTCAGACGGATTATTGGCAAGAATACAAACAGTCGAAAATAGTTCGTTGCGATAGAATAACGACTTTTAGGCTAAAATAACAAATTTGGTTAAAAAGAGATTTTATTATTAAAAAAATGTAATTAAGTGTAATTTTGTTATCAAGCAAATCGGTACCCATAATTGCTCTGATACGAATTATTTGCAAAATTCCGAAATTTAAAAAAAATATTGACATTTCTTAGCACTTGATGTATAATGGAATTACGGAATTCCGAAAAACAAAAAATATTATAAGGAGTAAATTATGGAACGAGATTATGGTAAAGAGATTGATTTTTTAAGAGAACAAATAAAAAGCCTTCAAAGTATGACATCTTCACAGTTTGATGAGCTAAGAACGATGGTGATTCCTAACAAGCCGTCGACAGAGAAGCTGGAAAGGGTACACGTAATGCGTGAAATGCATCCGGACAGCCGTCTCAGTAAAATGATGGAGGAATTGTGCTATAAAACCGAGGAAAAAAAAGTGACCGGATTTGTGAGCTACTTCGGGGTGTATAATTCTGCTCGGCGGCAGTCTAACTGGATACGAAATGCCGTTCCCATCGATAAATTACTGCCCCTAATCGAAAGCGGTGTTGCAAGTAAGGTGTTGTCCTGTATAGGGAATGTAAACCGGCTTGCGATATTGTTAGAGATACTTCACGGACCCAAGACAGTGACAATGCTTGTGGAGAAGTGCGGTTTTGGTTCGACGGGACAAGTATATCATCATATGAAGCCCCTGCTGGCCGCTGATGTGGTTGTAGAAGATGAGAAGCAAAAAGGTGTTTATATTATCCAACCGCATAAAGTGCAAGGAATCATTATGCTGTTGGCAGGTATCAGCGATATGGTGGACGAGACTTATACGCAGAGAGTATGATAAAATCCCGATGAGAAATAAAATTTGGAAAGTGTTGTTCCGTCTGTATCATGCGCCGTCAGGTCACATGATACAACTACAATGTTTGGAAGATACTATATTTCATGACGTCTCGAAGCGAATTACGCATAGCACAAAACTTAGTTTTGTGCGGAGTGTATTTCGCTAAAATGGCAAGTGTTTAAAACAGTTTGGCATTCGCTGATTCACTTGTTTCGGCTCGTAACGGCAAAAACAAGGAAAAGATAAAATGTTTGAACACAAAACAGGAGATATGCCTTGAAAATACAGGGTTTGTAGAAAATTGAATGGATAAATCGCATTTTGCCGCTTTGCCCGTCGGGCAAAGCGGCTGTTTTTTATTTAAATTGAAATTTTTTTGGACAGAAAGGTTAAATATGACATATAGGTGTCAACGTTTGAGTGTTAATGTTAAATAAAAAACAAAAAAGGAGTTTATTATGAATTACGGTTTTAAAATAGGCGTGGCCTTGCCCTTAGCGCAATGGTCGTATACGGAAAGAATAAGAAACGCATTGGAGCAGAGGCTGCTCTCATACGGATGCGAAATGCTGTTCTTTTGCGCGGACAACGAAGAACAAAAACAAGCAGAACAGATTGAAGCAATGGCAGCCGAAGGATGTGGCGCAATTATCGTTTGGCCTGTAAGCAGCGGCGTTGTCTCGGCACTCAAAACGGCTAAGGACAGCGGCATTTGGGTGGCGCTTTTGGGAGAAAAAACGGAAGACATGAGTTGCGTAGATTTCTATGCGGGAGTGGATTGGCACGCCATAGGCGAAAAACAGGCGGAGTTTATTCGAGACAGTCTTAATTTGGATTCTTGCGAAACTCCGCATAAGGTAAAAATTTACGGCGGAATTGCAGGCAATGCGAATCATATGGAAATACTGAACGGGGCTATGAGTGTGTTGGAGCCTTATATGGGCGGCACGCTCGAAGAAACCGAGCCTGTCTACACAGACAGAATTGATTTTGAAGCGGGAAAGGAGCTTGTCGACTCTTACGGCTGGGGAGAAGGCGTGTCCGCCATTCTCGGTCTTATCGACGTTGTTCCGTCGGGTATTATTGAAGGGCTGTGCAGAGAGGGCTGCGACGCGGGAAATATACCTATAGTTACGGGGGCGGGCGACGACAAGGAAACGCTTGTCAACATACGCGACGGCTTGCAAAGCATGACAGTACCTTTCGGGTACGAAACGCTGGCGGAAAAGGCGGTTGACGCGGCAGTAATGTTCTTAAACGGTGAGGAGCCGGAAAACGGGACGGTGACGGACGCGTACGGAAACGAGGTGTCCGCTTTTCTGTCTTGCGAAGACGTAGTAACCGCCAGCAGCGATTTTGAAGTAGAAGACAGAAAATTGAAAAGAATAGAAATAAACGACCAATCCGGCAAGGAATATTTTTTGAAGGACGGTTTTCCTCATCCGAACTTGAAGGTCACGGCATATTACGAATACGGCAGTTCCGCAGACGTGTCGGACTACTGTACGTACACTCCTTCCATACTGTCAGGCAGCGGAACGGTAAACGTCGACGTAACCTACAAAGAAAACGGAATCGCCGCCCATGCGAGCGTCTCGGTACGGGTTGTATCGCGAATTTTAAGCGGTATAGAAATAACGCGATACCCCGACAAGCTGCTGTACGTGCAGGGAGAAAATTTCGAGAGTAAAGGCATTGCGGTCAAAGCAATTTACGAAAACGGGACGTCGCGAACGATAGCGCCTAAGGAACTGTGTTTTTCCGCAACGAGTTTTCAGACCGCTGGGGAAAATATTTTAGTTTGCGTAACTTACACCGAAAACAACGTGACGGTCAGCGCGCAGTTTCCCGTCACGGTTGCGGAAAGAGCCGCCACGGGGTTGAGGATAAAGGAGCCGCCAAAACAAACCGTTTATCTTGAAAACGATTACTTTTGCTCTGACGGAATAAAGCTCGAAGCGCAGTTCGGTAACTTGGCGTGGAGAGAAATTTCTCCGACAGACTGCGTTTTCAGTCCACATGTGCTTGTTGCGGGAGATAAGGTGACTGTTTCTTACACGGCGGGCGGTCAAACGGCGTCGGCTGTTATTGGATCGACAGAAGTTGTCGAAAGGGCGCTTACCGGTCTTAAAATATCGCGGAGACCCGATAAAACGGAATATGTGGAGGGTGATTTCTTTGTAGCGACGGGCATGATTATTTCGGCGCAGTATTCGGGCAAAATCTGGCGGGAGGTAAACGGTTATACGTACGGAACAGCCCGTTTGACGCCCGAGGACTGTTTCGTTACGGTTTCCTACGTCGAGGGGGAAACGGTAAAAAGCCTAGTTATTCCGATAATCGTATATAAAACGGGACTTACGGGCATCGAAATCACCTCGATGCCTTACAAAACTGTCTATATCGAGGACGAACGATTTGAACAAAGAGGTATGGAGGTTTACGCAGTATATTCGGACGGAACGAGAAAAAAGGCAGAAAACTATTCAATAAGTCCCGCGGGCGCACTTTCGGCGGACGGCGCGGACGGCAAAACCGTTGTTACTGTTACTTACAGCGGAGCGCAGGAAAAAACCGCAACTCTGGAAGTGACGGTATTATCCAAAAATTTCGACAACAGCAAAACCGAACAGACCGAACTGAAATTCGACTGCGGCGACGGCACGGCGTCCGCCAACCTGTTCAGCGGCAGACTGCTGTTTTGCACTGAGGACGCTTCGGTATGCGCAAACGGCTTCGGTGTGAGTCTGAACCACGTTTACAACTCATGCTTCAATCCGCAATTCGCTTTGAAATACGGTGAAAACGACGGCGATTTTTTCGACACGTATATGGGAAAAGGTTTCAAGCTTGACGTTCAGCAGTACGTGACCGACAGCGGCGACGACAAAGTATATACCGACGGCGCGGGCATGAGGCATATTTTTAAGCCGATTGGCAACGGCACGGAATATTTTGACATTGACGGCATGGGGCTTGTCATGACACAGGAGGACGACGAGCTTGTAATTTGCGACCAAGCGGGAAACAAGATGTGCTTTGAAGGCGGACGCATGACGCGCACCGTATCGGGCGTCAATACGTCGGTGCAAAAAATTTTCTGCTACAACGCGTCGGGACAGTTGGTCAAGGCTTACGACAGCCGCAAGCCGGAAAGCAGCCTTGTGTTGGAATACTCGCAGTCGACGGGACTGCTTTCGACTTTGAAATGTATGCTCGGCTCGTCGTCCAAGCGCGAAATAAATTTCATTTACGACAACTGTGGCTTTCTGACGTGCATAGAAAAGAGCGCGCAGGACAAAACGGTATTTTCTTACGACGAGGACGGGTTGCTTGACGGCGTAGCGTCTCTGCCCGAAAAAACGGCTTTGAAATTCGATTATTCTTCCGATAGACTTACCGAGGTTGTCAAAGGTTATGCACCAAGCGCATCTATAAGCGCTCAGGGCGAAAGCGAAATAAGCGTTGCCGCGTCCGACGTCGTCCGACGCACGAATTTGTCCTATCAAAGGTATGCCGGCGCGGCAACGGTCGTGAGGTACAGGAACGGCGCGTCGGATAACGACGAAAACGATTTGCGGATTGTTTATTTTTTCAATGCGATGGGGTTTACCACCGCCGTGTTCGAAACGGACGACGACAGCTCTACCTCTCTCAGAACGACGGAGAAAATCGCGGGCGCAAAGCTACCGTTTTACGGTTCGGTTCAGAACAGAAAAATAAACGGGCAGAACGTTGTTAAATTTGTCGGCAACAGCATAACGGACATAATCGAGCCTGATGCCGCCGCAGAGTACAGAAAATCGAAATGTCCCCATTACAGCCGTTTTTGCGTCAACTTCTGGCTGTGGCTTGACAAGCGCGTAAAGTCGCCAAAAGCAAGAGTTGTCGTGTCGTCAAGAAACTCCGCGACGAACAAAGTTATTGACGAAGGCGTTGCAGTTGTCGACGGCAGTGCGGCGGGAGCGTGGCAATACGTGTCCGTGCCCGTTGTGATTTCTAATGATGACATCGAAAAAATAGAATTGGAAATTTTAACCGACGGAACAAAAACCGACATTATGCTGGGCGACGCGAGACTGTGTTATGCGCCGAGTTCGAGGTATTGTTTAACCGACGGCACGGAATGGGCGGGGCTTGACAAGGTAACTCGGCTTAAATACCGCGACAACAGCGTATCGGAATACAAGACGCTTGAAATAAACGAAGATTGTTATATGTCGGACAAGGATTTGCAGGCAACGTATCTGAGCAGATTCAAGGCGCGGTCTCTATCCGCAAACGGAGCGGAATTTGTTTTGTCGCTTTGCGACTGCACCGAAAAACGAAAGGTGGACAGCGTTATCCTGTGCACGGACGAAAAGGAGTTTCCGCTTGTTTTCGGTTCGGATGCTTACGGAAACGGCACGCGCGCGCAATATTTTCATGAAACCGTTTCGCCCGACGGCGACGTTTACACTTACGTTATTCCGCATTTTCTGACTCATTCGGACGAGCTTGAAACAACGGAAAGTTGTATGATGACGGTAACGGAAGGCAACCGTTTTGCAAAGACAAACGACAAGGGCAAGCCCGTGCCGGAGCACAAAGAAAGTTTTTCAAAGACTTACATCGACCTGAAAGGCCGCGTACTGTGCGAGACGGACGAATACGGCGCCCGGACGCTGTACGGGTACGACGCGTACGGAGAGCTTTGCAAAAAAACCTTGCGGCATCCCGACACCGACGAGCAAATAGTTTTCGAAACGACGGCAACCGACGTAAAAACAGAGCAAAAAACTCCGTTCAACGTAGTCACGGATACCTTCGACTCTCCGTTGGGAATGCTTAAAAGCACGGCGGTAAACGGCAGAACGGAAGCGGCGGGGAACGCTGTGATTACACAATATACCTACGACTCGGCGTTGAGAAGAATTGCGAGCGTCGAGAACAACGCGGGCGGCAAAAACATCCTGAACTACGACCAAAACGGCAGGCTGAAATCTGTCGCGCCCGTCGGTGCCGATTGGGAGGGTAACTATTGCTTTGATTTTGAATACAACAATGCCGGCGACTTGACAAAGGTTTTTCTGAAAGCGTTGGGGCAGACGGCGGGCAACCTGTTGGTAACAAACGAAGCAGATTACGCCGCGGGCACGGTTACCGCCCGACGTTACAGAAGCGCGACGCGCGCGGACGAAGTCAAGGTGACGACGGACAAGTACGGAAGAACGAGCAGCTTGGAGGAAAAAAGCGACTGGGCAAGCAATGCGAAAACGACGGTGTTCACGCGGCAGACGCTTGAAGAAAGCGCAGGTTTGGCAGAGGTGACGGAGATTTACGACCCCTTTGAAAACCGCACCTATACCTATACTTACGACGACTTCAACAACTGCACGGGATACATCAGCTCCTCCGACAAAGGCGATTTTAAAATGAAAAAAACCGATGAACAGACGACGGAGTATATCTGTGCCGAATATACTTCGCGTTCCGAAACGGTTTACGACAAAGAAAAGCTTATTGAGCCGAGATTGATTTCGACAAACGACATGGCGGGAGAGTATTTTAATGTGAACTCCATGCCGTTAGAGGGAGACCAAGGGAGAGTAAAATATATTTACGACAAGTTGGGCAGACTCGGAGAAAAGCAGATAAACGTGGACGCATACGAGTTTTTGACAATAAAAAACGAGTACAAATACGGTACGACGAGCAAGGAAAAAATAACATACAGCTATGACGGCTTAGGTTTGTCGGAAAATATCTCCAAAGTTTTTGAAAACAAATACGACGCGCGCGGCAGGCTGACGCGGGAGAATCCCGTGTCGGAGGGACAGCAGGCGCAATACATGTACGACAAAGCGGACAGGCTAATAGCGGAGGAGACGGCGGGAGGCGCGTACACGACCTACGGTTACAACGCCGACGGAAGCCTTGATTGGGAGGAAACAAACGGAGCGAGGATAAATTACGAATACGAGTGCGGGAGACTGACGCGGCGTGGAGGGAAAGAGTTTGCCTACGACAATCTGGGCAACTGCACGAATTTCGGCGGAACGGAGATGACCTGGCACAGGGGAAACCTGCTCAAAAGCATTGGAGAGACAAGCTATCTGTACGACGCGCAGGGGACAAGATACGCCAAAACAAAAGGAAACGAAAGAACGGAGTATTTTCGCGACGGAGGAAAAATAATAGAGGAGCACAGAGGAAACGCGCGCATAAGGTATCTTTACGACGCGGAAGGGATAATGGGCTTCAAGGTATATCAGGAGTATTATTATTTCCTCAAAGACGTGCAAGGCAACGTAAGGTCGGTTGTCAGAGCGCATCAAAACATAGCGCAAGCGGGCTTTGTGGTGGACGAGGTAGCGCGGTACGAGTACGACGCATGGGGAAACGCAACGTCAAGCAACTTCAACAACGCAAAGATAGACGGCGTTGACGTAGCCGAGTTCAACCCAATCCGCTGGAAAAGTCAATATTACGACACTGAAAGCGGATTGTATTACATAAACGGAAGATATTACAGCCCCGAGACAAAAAGATACGTCGACTCCGGCAACCCCGAAACGGCGCTTGCAAACGCAGCGACAATATACGGCCTGAACCTCCAAAACTCGACCTTGACAAACCCCGTCAACGAATTGTATAATGAATATACAATCGAAACGCAAACGGCGTTGACTTACGACCCTCCTAAACTCACAAAGTGGCAGGCATTTTGGCGAAGCGACTGGGGCAAATTGTTGGCAATAGGAATAATAGTTGCGGCAACGATTCTGGCAATAATGTGCCCGGCATTTGTACCGTATTATCTGTCTGCGGCAATCGGAACGAGTATATCGTTGTTGTCAGGCGGTATAATAGCGGGATTTAAAAGCGGTGGAAATTTCTGGAAAGGTTTTGCCGATTACATAAGCGAAGAGTGGGCGTCCGCATTTGCAATAAGCATGACACTTGCAATGGTGTCATTCGGCATAAGCAAAGCAGCACAGGCGATAAAGAGCGCAGCTCCGAAATGTTTCAAAGCAGGGACGCTTGTAGCATGTTTAGACCAAGCGGGAAAAGAAACGCTTAAACCGATAGAAGAAATAGAAGTCGGAGACAAGGTGCTTGCCTATGACGAAAAAACAGGCAAGCAGTGCTACAAAGAGGTGGTGCGTCTTTTCCGCAACAAAACCCAAGAGTGGCATCATGTTTTTGTTAATGGCGAAGAAATTGTTTGCACAGCGGAACATCCTTTTCATGTAGACGGAAAAGGCTTTGTGCCTGCAAATGAACTGAAAGAAAGAGACAATCTGCTTATCAGTGACGGCAGCAAAGTTGAAATAGAATCTTTAAAAACTGAACACGTTGAAACCCCCGAAACCACCTACAACTTCGAAGTAAAAGATTTCCATACTTACTATGTTTTTCATAGTAATGTGCTGGTTCATAATAGATGTAATGTCCAAGAATTGCATATACTTTTAAACCAACTTTGCTTACGGGATGATATAAGATGATTGGAAATATTCATATTTTCTTTGTATAGGAGATTTAAAAATGAAAATAGAGTTTGAAATTAACGAAGATGAGTTTGAGTATATTTGGGAAAATAATGCATCTATAACGATAACTCAACCTAGTAATAAGTTACTCGAAATCGAAGCAAATAAGGAAGGCTTAATATCGTTAGCAAAGATTTTATTTAGCATTGCTTACACAAAAGAACTTCCGCCAGAAATTCATTTGTGGGGCGAAACCGGAAAAGGGAAATCATATAGCTATGGAGATTTAGATGAAGGGTCATTAGATTTATCTATTGTAAGAATTAAAAAAGAAGGCAGAAAAAACAAAATATCAAGTTTTTAATTAGAATAACTAAAAAGAGATTTGCTAAGCAAATCTCTTTTACTTTAATTTAATTGACAAAAGACAATTAAAGTTCTATATTG
>OLVS01000691.1_pt1 | contig 14639 bp, 10 predicted proteins | sample 1644121 | NCBI WGS metagenome assembly OLVS01 (sample SAMEA103958121, study PRJEB25191) | human gut metagenome
TATTTATGCTTACAAAAGAAATGATCATCGGCGGAATCAAAAACACAAAAATAATCGAACTACCAATGTACGATAATGAAGAAGTAGCAATAAGAGAAATAAGCGACCTTGAATACAACCAATTCACATCAGCATACCGTGATGTAGGAAACTTCGACATGATTTCCACCATCAAAGCAAAACAAACCAGCCTTGCAGAAGACACCACCAAATTCAAAACCAGTCTCGCAGCAATGGAAAAAAAGAAATACGATGCAAAAATGAACCTTGCATTAAAAGTATTAGACAATGCAGACAATCCTGATAAATTCACCAAAAAAGACCTTGAACAATTAAAAGCAGGAACATTAGACTTAATTGTAAATGAAGCATTAATTTTCAGTGGTTTAGATAACCTTGAATCCATGGATAATAATATAGCAGAATTTCGTGAAGAAGAATGAAAACATAGCTATTGAAGTAGTAACTCTTCAAGACATCGGTTATATGTTAGCAGAAAACCAAGCAGATTTAACTATTAGGCAGAAATTATTCTTGAATCATGCAGTACCCTTAGTTCGTGATAAACAGGATAAACAATCTTCAGGTACAAATCATGCTTCACATTCTCTAAAAGACCGTGTCAGAAGAAAAAAACAAGAAATTAGCAGAGGAATAGAACAATGAGCAATAATATTGTAAAGTTAATAATTGAACTGGAAAACCGTGTTAAAGCTCAATTAAAAGAGATACAAGCACAAATGGAGCAAGTTCAAAAAGCAGCACAACAAGCTCAAAATGCAATGCGACAATTTGATTCCTCAAGTATGGATAAAGCCAAAAACTCTGCTAATCAGTTAGATAAAGAATTAACTGAAGTTACAAATCGCACTAATTCTACAAAAACAGCATTAAATTCAATCAATCCCAATACAATTAATCAATTATCTAATTCTGCAAAACTATTAACCACTTCAATGGATACATCGATGAATAGTGCATATAGACTTAACACTTCAATCAACACAATTAATTCAGGTAATTTACTCACAGCATCATCTAGTGCTACAAGATTATCTTCCTCGATGAATAGTTCAAATAATAGTACCAGATTATTATCTTCAAGTTTAAAACAAGCTTCATCCAGTGCACTTAGTTTAAGCAGTGGAATAAATAGTATAACTGGATACACATTAACAGCAACTTCATCAAGTGCAGCACAATTAGACATGGCATTAGATCGAGCTAGAACAAGTGCACATTCAACAGATGCAGCCTTAGATTCAATTGATGGTTCGGGATTCAGTAGAACAACAGCATCAGCAGAACTACTAAAAGCAATATTATTAGTTTTAATTGGTATACTTCAACAAGTAAATTCATTGCTAAACTTCCATACTACTGGTTTAGATAATGTTACAAGAGATGCAAGAGAAGCACAATTAGCTTTAGAAGGTTTAAGAACAAGTTCACAAAAAACAGGAACTGGTTTCGGAGGACTTGAAAACGGAGCTAAAACTGCAGGTGGAGGTCTTGGATTTCTTAGAACAGCAGCAAGTATGACTGTAGGAATGATTGGTTTTGACCTTGTAAACAGTATGGTTCAAGGAGCAAGAGAATCAATAAATGCAGCTGCAAGTTTTGAAAGATTCGGTCAAAGACTAGGAATGACTGAAGGAGAACTACAACAATTCCATGGTGCTGTTGACAAAATGCAAGATAGTTTTCGTAAAGTTGACATGAATGCAGTAGGTGCAGCCGCATTAGAAATGGGAGTGAAATTAAAACTCCCTAAAGCTTCAATGGATGAACTTACTAAAACAACTGCAGTAATGAGTTCAGCTTTCGTAAAAGAAGGAAGAACACAAGAAGATGCAATACTTGCAGTATCAGATGCAATGGATGGCCAATTCAGAAGACTGCAGGAAATAGGCATATCTCAAGACATGCTCATGAAAAATGGATGGGATGGAGATATAAATAATAAAACTGGATTACTCCAAGCAATGAACAAAACACTTAGCGATATGGGTTTTGAACAGTCTGCACAAGAAATTGTAACATTAGATGATGCTTGGGCAGCATTAACAGTAACTGGAAGCAAATTAATACAATCTATCCTTGTCCCAATAACTCCCATAATTATAACAGTTGTTGAAATGATTACTTGGATGGTTGAAGCATTACAATCAGCATGGTCAAGCATGCCCGATTGGGCTAAAGCAGCAGTAACTATTGGTGTACTTTCAACAGCTTTAGTTGGGTTGGGTATTGTAATTCTTGGTTCAGTAATTCCCGCAATAGCTGCTAGTGCGACTAGTTTTGTAACTTATATTGCTGGAGCATTAGGTGTTGAAATAGCAAATATGGGTTTGGCGGCTAGTTTTTTAGCAGTTGCAGGAGCAATTTTAGCAAATCCATTAACATGGGTTGTTGTGGCATTAGTTGCAATAGCAGTAGCAATATATGAAGTAGGTAAAGCTTTTGGTTGGTGGAAAGATGTAGGAACCATGCTCGAAGCCATAAAAAATAATATTGGTAGATTATGGGATGCATTCATAAATCATCCTGATGTAAAAGCAACTATCAAAAGCATTCAAGATGCATGGGCTGATTTAAATGAATCTCTCAAACCAGTTGTAGATTGGTTGAAAGGAATATGGGATGAAATATTCCCAGAAAGTGCTAAAGGAAAAGTTGATGGAACAAGAGCAATCATCGATGCAATAGGATTAGTATTTGAAAGTTTCATATTTAGAGTTAAACTTGCAATAGACATACTCACTATAATATGGGATGTTTTCAATGGAATACAATCATTATTAAGAGGAGATTTCACTGGAGCATTAAGTTTCTTCACAGATGCATGGAATGTATTATTAGAAGGACTAAGCCCAATTGCAGAATTTTTAGAATCAACATTAGGCCCAGCCTTTGAATCATTCTTTGCAACACTACAAGGAGATGGGGGAAATCCTGTTGAATTAATAAACCAAGGTTTCCTAACACTAATGGAAACATTAGGACCAGTAGGTGACTTCTTATTAAGTGTATTTGGTCCAGCATGGCAACTTGTAATAAATGTACTGCAAATAATCTGGAACACAATAGGACAAGTAATAGGAATATTCCAATCATTCCTTACTGGGCAAATCTCATTATCTCAAGCATTAAGTTTAATCTGGCAAACAATACTGCAAATGTATGCACAAATACTAAGCACCATAATCTCAACTGTAGTTTCCTGGGCAAATCAACTATGGAATAATGCAGTAAAAGCAGGTTCTAACTTTGTAAATGGAATAATAAACTGGTTAAAACAATTACCTGACAGAGCACAAACATATCTCTTAGCATTAGCTGTAAGAATAATAACTGCAGGAGCACAATGGATAAGTAATGGGAAAACTTCAGCTTCAAAAGTAGTATCTGGAGTAATGTCCTGGATAAAGCAATTACCTCAAAAAGTATACCAGGAATTCCTAAACATAGGCTCAAGAATACTATCTGCAGGTTCACAATTAGTTGAAAATGCAAAGCAAATAGGTAAAAAAATTGTAGACGGAATGCTTTCCGCAATGGGAATACATTCACCAGGAATAATCCAAGAAAAAGTAGTACTAGAATTCTTTAACATGCTACAAAGAGTTAAAGACAAAGGAAAATCAGCATATGAAGCAGGTAAAAATGTTGGAAAAAACATTGTAAATGGATTCAATACTGCCGATGTTGAAAATGCATTAAATAATATTTCAACAACTATCACAACTCCAGTAACAACAAACACTGAAGTTGAAACAGATAGTGCAAATGTTGATTTAAGCAATAATAATTCAGGTACAGAAGAAACTGGAGACCAATATAATGGTCTTGTTGAAGAAGTATCATTAGCTAGTGAAAGCATCACTGCAAGCAACAATATGATCGGAACAAGCTTTTCAACATTAACTGCAGGAATAGCATTAAATGCAGGAGCTATTCAAATGAGAGTTGCAGGAGTAGTAACAAGCTTCCAAACAACTCGTAATGGAGTAACAACTGCATTAACAAGCATGAGTAATTCAAATACTCGAGCATGGAACAATATTAAATCAACAACAACCCAGAACTTAAATCAAGTACGTAACTCCACAATAGATGTAACAAATAAAATGACTAATGCATGGGGAGTAATGAAAGACAATATTGTTTCAGCTGCAGGAAGCATACAAACACAATCATACAATAAATTCAGCAGCCTTCATAGAAGTATTGCAAGTTTCTATAATCAATTAGCCAATGCACATTTCAGTAGTGGACTGCCTGCAGGCCCAGCAACTAATTCAACAAGAGGATTAATTGGAGGCAGAACATTACCTGGTGGAAGCATTAACTTTGGAAAATCCACAAAAGGCACAATAGCAAGTTATGCTGCTGGAGGATTAGGACAAGGAAAAGGCAGAGTAATTGACACTAATTCTAAAGTAAAACATCCTCAAAACAATAAAAGCAAATCATGGTTAAATCTTTTAGATTATAATTTACCAACAAGCGTAATTAATGATTTGGCAAGAGTTAATGGTTGTGTTAATCCAAATACTTGTTTTGCAGGAATTCCTGATACTAATGTGAATAAAATAATGAATACTGCATACAAATGGAGGATAGCAGACCCATGGTTCCTTGGAATTCAAATACCTTCAGATTATCATGTGGAAGATTTCCGTGATGGAAAACAACCGCAATTAAATCCTGGAAACTTTGAAAATCTTCTAAGAAAAATCTTAACTGCAAGAGGATTCCAAAATCCTGGTACTTATGAATTTTATTATAATTCAAGATATAGTAATCAGCAAGTTTGGGATCAAGTAAGATGTAACTGTTTCGATGGTGCAGAAATGATAATTGAAATAGCATCTATGTTAGGATTATCAGGACACATGATTCATGGATCATGGAATGGAATAGGCCATGTAGCAGCTATGGTTAATGGTCAAATATATGATATGACACAATTCCAAAAACGTGGAGGAATATTCCGCGGAGGTTCTGGAGTTAGTTTTGGTTCAGCAAGTCCTGGAGGAAGTTCTAAAGATGTATTCGGAATCATTACAGACGGAATATATAATATTATTGATTTAATGAAAACAAATCAAAATGCATACTTCCAGAATATTGAACATAATAGGAATAATACTACTGCTGATAATTTAGTGTCTTATACATCTGATGATGTGCATTTAACAATAGATCATAATCTTAATGTTACTGTTGAAGGAGAAGATATTGATGAAAAATCAATAATCACAACTTTAAAAGAAGTGATAACTGATTCCAAATTAATTGACCGCATTGCTGAAGCTTTAATTAAAAGAGACAATCGTATTAAAAGAATGAGAGGTTAAAAGATAATGGAAACTATAAAAATTAATCCTGAAGAATGTGAAATCTTCGGTAATATCATAAGTAACAAACATGGATATCTGGAAGATAAAAACGATTTTGAATCACATAAATCTTTTAATCCATCAGAACAATCAAGGAGTACACATACCTGATGATGCTTCCAGTATTGTGTTTTCATCTAATTATGATGCAAAAAACACTATTGAAAGCATACTTGTTGGGTTGGTATTTTTCGATAAAGATGGTAAATTAATTGAAAATCAGGAAATTATGGATATTGCTAATGAAGGTATGGGTAATAAAGGAAGATGTGCTATTAAAACATCAAAAATACCTGCTGGTGCTAAATATGTGAGTGTTGAATTTGCTTTTCCTGATGGTGTAATTAAAGGAGATTACATTAGCTTTCAATTAAACTGTTTATTGTTCAATTCAGAGTATGATGGTTTTATTAAAAATTAAAAAAAATGATGGAGGGATTACTAAATTGCCTAGTATTTTAAGATATCCAAGTAAAGTTCAAAATATAGAAGGAAACAACATACCTTATCGTTCATGTGATCATATTGAAAATATTACAAATGATTTAAATACTGTGGGACATTGGGGTTATGCAGATCCTGGAGCAAAATATAAAAATGCGATTGCTGGAAGAAATGGTTCAAGAAAACATCCATCAACCATACGTGGATATGATTTTAAATATGATGGATTAATTCCAGATTCAGCTAAAGTAACGAGTATAATAGTACAATATTCATATAGAAAATTAGCATACTCTGCACAGATAAGTCAAACCGCACATGGAAGTTTTTCAAATCCAGAAATCATATTAAGTAGTTTAAACCTGTCAAAAACAGGTAATGCTCCACCTAGAAATAATTTTGGAGAATATGAAGTTCAATTTAATAATTTGAATCTAAAAGGAAAAGACATTAACACTCCAAATTTTGATGTTAAATTTGATTTACCACAAAATACATCTACAAACCCATGTTACATTGAAATGAAATACTTAAGAGTAATTGTAGTGTATACAACTGGAAATTATATTCCAAGCATTAGCATTGAACCAAATATTGTTAGTTACGGTGAAAAAGTAGCTGTAAAATGCACAATGGTTGAAACCAGTGGAACAAAACCTTCAGAAGAAATATCGGCAAACATAAAGATAATCACAAATGGAGACTGTGAAATCACATATGATTCACCATATTATGACTGGACCACAGGCATATGGAGACAAGCAACAACAAATGGTAAAGCAGAATTAATATTCTATGTAACTCCAACATCTGAAGGATTGTTTACAATCACACTTGATGAAAACAATAGTGGCCATTCAACAAAAACAACATTTGTAGTAGAAAAACCCCAATTGGAAGTATGGGATTTCTATGCAAATAACAAAGAAATTGAAATTAGTACAGATACAGTTACAGATTTAACATACTTAAACATAACTTTAAAAACTGATGCTCCATTAGATTTAACACTAAATCTGAATTTTGGAGGATTAACTGTAAAAGAACCTGTTCCAGGATTATCAAATAATATTTTACAAATTTCAAAATCACAATGGCAAAAAGATGATAGTGGAAACATTGTTTTTGATACAAATATTCCTTTATACTCTAAAAGTAGTGGAGAGCATAATATTGAAATGACCAGTCCATTATTATTAGGTGTTTTCACAGATAAAGTGAAAGTAAACATTCCTGATTCATATAAATCATATTATTCAGTATTGAATTTGTCAGAATTCACATTATCAAATCTTGAGCATGGTGAAACTTATGTTTTCTCAGCATTAGGAAGACTGTTAAATGCTTCTAAAATTGAAAAAGGTTTGAAAAACTTAAGAGTTTGTGTTGTAAATGGAACAACAAATTCATACACCAATCAAATCAGTGTTAAGGACATATGGGAAGAGTTATCCTGTGAGTTTACATATGATGCAAGTAAACCAATCTATCTAATTTTTTATGGGAATTTCATAGATTTTGACTATGGAACTGTAGAATTTGGTAATTTATCTTTAATACTTAAAGAAAGATATGCAGGTTATGAATATCCAGTATTGGCTTTATCTCCAAAAAGATATTTGTTAGGTGATGTAGGCAGCACTGCAAATTTATTACTTGAACCTCCAGAGTTAGCTTTATCTACAAAACATTTCTTTGAAGGTTTCAACTGGCAAGGATTAGAAAACAATAACGTACTGATTCATGGAATAGAAATAACTGGAGACATAAGTGTTGAAGAATCAATTAATCTAATTTGTGGTGTTGGAACATTAGATGATGATGAATTAGATTACTATTTAGACAGCATAAACATCACTAGAAATGACACCAACTTTAAATTCGGTGGAAAATTCCATAATTTCGGCATTCCATTTCCAGAAATCAACACAATATTAAATGATTTAAGGTTTTTCTTACAAATTGATGATGCATTTGACAATGTCACTCCATTCCAAGTCGAAATGAAAAATGTGCAAATCACAGTATATTATTCAAAAAATAGTGGAGAAGACTGCGATTTCTATATTAATGGTGTTAGTTGCAAATATTTCCTTATAAGTATGAGTCCTGAAACAGAAATACCTCGTGGAGCTAATTTTGATACAGAAAAATATAAAATCGAAGGAGCAGATGGGAAATACCCTATAAGAGTCAATGTTGATGATAAAAAAATCAAATTAAAATTCAGAGTTTACGGAGATGATTTTGAAGAATCAACAGAAATCATGAAATATGTAAGTGACTACCTGTATCCTGAAAGAGACACATTAGATTCACCAATCCTAAAAAACATTAGTTTCTTTTTCTCACCTGAAGAATGTTTTGATTACTATATAGAAGATTCAATTGATGCAGAAGCAATGGTTGGAGGTTATGATTGTGAAGTGAACTTAATAATCCCTAGTGGTGTAAGTAGAAATATTAACCCATTAAGAAAAAGTTTCGCAGGAACAATAACCACAATTGGAAAAGTAAAACCAGACATTATTTTGTATAAATTAAGTGAAGATGAATCAACAAGCATACAAATAATTGAATCAGAATCTGGACAACTAATGAAACTTGAAGGAGAGTTTATAACAAACTTACCTGAAACAACAAAGATTAAAATTGATTGTGAAAATAGAAATGTATTCTATGAAAAATATAGTGAATGGTTCAAGATAGATCCTAATTGTATTAGTGTAGATTCTAGTTTTTTCATATTGGATCATCATTTTAATTTTGAAAACAGTATCAATTGTAAAGTGACTGATGTAATTTACTATGAAAAAGGAGGATAAAAAGTATGGTTGTTGTTTTAGATAATCAAGAAAATATTCTTCAATTTTTAGATACTGAATTATCAGAAATACATATTACTGATGAATATCAAGGATATGAAACATTAAAACTATCACATAAACTTACAAATGTTAAAAAAGACAAGCAATTATTCAAACAAGGAAACAAAATCTTTGTTGATAATTGTTTGTTTGTTATTAATAGTGAATGCACCTTTGATTATATAGACAAATCTATTGATGTAGATGCAGAAGAAATAATTGTAGAATTAAACAATTGTAAACCATTCTATATCCGAGATCCCAATTATGCGTCACATGTAAATGGAAACACAATCATTATCAGCAAATTATTCCTAAACAAATTACTGAAAGGTTTTTTCAATGTTACAAAAACAGATATTGACAGTATTGATTATAGTAAAAGATTAATCAATGTTCAAGGCTCAATAACAAAATACAACTTATTAAAAGCTATTGAAAAACAATCAGGATTAGTATTTAAAACAAATTATTCTTTAAAAAATAATAACATTATAAAAGAAATACAATTACTAAAACCTGCAAATTATGGAGTAACACACAATAAAATTGTAGAAAGTGTTGTAATTGGAGAAAATACTAATGAATTATCATATAGTAGTGATGAAACCAAAAATGCATTAGGTATAATGCCAGTAATTTCTTCAGAAAATACTGATGAAGTAGATTATTCAAAAATACTTAGACAATTTTACAATCTTGATGTAAACAATAATATTCCACCAACATTATTTGAATATGATTTTTACATACAAGACATTATTGATTGTGCTGAAAAACTATTAGTACTTCTTGATGTTCAAAAATACTTCCCAAACAAGTTTGAAATATCACATAGTGAAATATATGAAGATTCATCAAAAAACAAAGTCTACAATGTTAAAATAGGCATGGGACAAATGATACTTCTACTTGCAGAAGCAATAATCAACACTGAAGACAATAACTCTGAAAACATTTCACTAAAAATTGTAGATTGTGCAGATTTACCATCACACAGCCATATTGATTCAATCATAAAACAGGACGAAATAATACAATTAGCAAGAATAATCAAATCGTACTGCATAACTCAAACAAAAGCACCAAACAGCTTATCAATTACAGGTGGAAGATTAAGCTTCCAATATTTGATATATGTTCTTGCAAAATATTTAACAACAAAAAAAGATGTTTTCTTTAATTCTAATGAAATAAAAATAATAGATACTGTTTCTTTAACATTTGTACAAGAAAATATTCACTATATAAAAGATTATGAAAACTACGAATACATGCCATTCATGTACACACAAAATACAACCTCTTCAAATAAAATCCCAACCATTACACCACGTCAAATCCCAGGATGTACTATTTTAGATGTTGAAAAATATATCAGCGAATCATACCCTATTCTCAAAATTAAAAAAATAAAAGGGGCATCCACACTAGGAATTGAAATAACTAATCAGGGAATAGCAGATGATGATCCCAATACTTCAATGATATATTTCCAACAACCGAATCTAATTCAGGATGAAAGCGAAATAACTATTGACTACAAAAATAAGTCAATAAAATTCATGAAATATGTTGAAAAAGAAGTAGAAAAACAGGTAACTGAAAATGTCACAACAGGAGATCCCAACACAATAACCGTAAACATGATGCCATCATGTGGCTGTTGTGCAGGAACAGCATATAAAAGATACACAAAAACCTGGAAAAACTACTGCCCAAACTGTGGCAAAACTGGAACATTAACCGACAATCCTAAAAAAGTGTACGAAGGCGAAATAACTTGCAGCATGAAAAAAGGAGGATGTGACGCAGATTACTGCGGATACTGTGGAGGAGACAAATGGGGTCATGGAAAATGTAAAAAAGTTAAATTAACTCCTGGAGAAGCAGAAACAACAACCACTGCAACAAAAACAGTCAAAGAAAAAGTAGGAGAATATAAAGAAATAACTGCAGAATATACTGGTGATGAAAGTGATTCAAAACAAAATATAGTAAATGTAATCACAAAACAATCAAAATTCAACTACTGGTACGGCAACGTAACTTTCAAACTAAAAGGATGTGATTTTGTATCATTAACATGTGATACAACAAAACTTTTTGAATTTTCAAGATTCCCCTATGTAAAACCAAGAGGAGAATTATATATTCATGCTTTACCAACACTTGTAGATTTCAATTATCTCACAGTATGTGATGGTAATCCAAAATTAGAACCATTTGAAACTAGCGAACAATCAGTAGAAGAAGTACTGATTGGATGCTGGCAAAAATTAAACGGTTCAGGAGATAACACAAAATGGTTAGAGAAAAATGAAAGCATAAAAGTAGACCTTGTAGAAACACCAGGACACAATTATAATGTAGGGGATTTTGTATATGTAAAATTCCCAGATTCAGAGGTGTTCAAAGCACAAATAACAGAAATAAGTTATAATCCTTATCTAAATGGTGATAAAGAGATTAAAATAGGTAATGTTAAACGAGAGAGTGTAATATGACTAAACTAACTGAAAATGAAAGAAAAGCACTAAATAATGCATGTGCAAGATTAAGAGAAACAAACCTCGGCACAAAAATAGGAAACATTGAAGATTTCCTAGATATCGACATATTAAAGACAGATGCCAATACAGTAAGTAAAGCCATTGATGAATTGTTCGACAAATGGGCAAACCCATTATTAAATATTACAGTACCTCCACCAGGTTTTTTCACTTTAGCAGGAGATGCTGAAGGAAATCTATGGTGTTATTGTAATGATGAAACCAACCCTCCAATATTTGAACATGATGAAACTACTGGTGATTTATATTTAAATATAGCTAGTGAAGATGGAGCAAATAGTTATCAGGTACATGTTGGCAATTATATTGCTGTTAAACATTTAAATGATTATTATAAGAAAACAGAAATTGATTCAAAATTAGGTGGGAAATCAAATGTTGGACATAATCATGATGAAAGGTATTATACTGAAACTGAAATAGATTCTAAATTGAATAATAAGGCAAATACTAATCATAATCATCAGGACAGTAATGTTTCTGTAACTACTTCTAATTATGGAAGTAATTTGACGCAAGAAACTTTTAATAGTTATATTAGTAATGATATGATTCTTTTAAAGTCAAAAATTGATTCTCTTGTGGGGTTTATTGCAAAAGTGGTGTCTGAATTGCCAGAAACTGGAGAAAATGGAGTAATGTATTTAAAATTAAATACTTCATCTTCTGTTGAGGGTAATGTTTATGATGAGTATATTTGGGTTAATAATAAATTTGAAAAAATTGGTTCAACTGAAACAACAGTTGACTTATCTGGGTATGTTACACAAACAGAAATGAATACTCAATTAGCAAATAAAGCAAATGTTAACCACAGCCATACAAGTGATAGTATAGGCCTTGATCAGGGTAGTGATGATGGCATGTGGGTGTATGAATATGGACTTGATAGTCAGTCAGGTGTAAATGGTTTTGTTTATAATCATGACAAAAAATTGGAAAATATTGATGATGGTGCTAATAAAACAGTTGTTGATTCATCATTAAGTAGTTCTTCTATTAATCCTGTACAGAATAAAATCGTGACTAATGCGTTGAACGGTAAAGCTAACAGTAGTCACAGTCACAGTATCAGCAATATTACTGATCTTCAATCAAGCTTGGATGGTAAAACCAATATTAATACAAGAGATTTTAGTTTCTTTTTATCTGATGTTATCTTGCCTGAAGGAAGCAGTATTGCAGATAAAAGTATTACTCGCTCACATGTTCACGATACAATACAAATACCCTACAAGCAGAGCACTCAAGAAGGGTATCGTACAGATACTTTTAATCTTGAAAACTTTGACTTATTTTTATCATGGAGTCCTAACAGCTTAGGAATTAACTCTAATATACAATTTATCTTATTGAATCCAGAAACAAACGAAAAAATAAGTGTAGTATGCACCCCTCAGCAAGGTCATACATGGGTTGATATAGTTTGTGATGGTGGAACAAATAGAACTTACGACCAAAAGGGCACATATGGGAATGTTGCAGGAAAATATTTTGGTTTAATTTTCAAAGTAAGACATGATAAGTTAAGTTATGTATTATGTGATGATTCTCAAACAATTAACACAGCCAATAAGAATCGGGGAGCAGAAATTAATTCTAATAGGTGGAGATTAATTACAAAAGCAGGTGCATGGAGTAGCGGTACAAGTATGAGTTATAATGTGTCTGGTGTGAAAATGAAAATAGGAGTATAATTAAATAAATGGAGAGGTTTTTTTTAATGGTTAAAAAAATATTACTGGGGAATTTCAAAGGCCCTAAAGGCAATACTGGACCAACAGGACCAACAGGTCCTAAAGGTGATAAAGGAAGTAAAGGTGATACTGGACCTGCAGGAAAAGATGGTAAAGATGGAAACATTGAAACACCCACAACTATTTTAAATAAATTAAAAGAAGTGGATGGAGCAGGTTCAGGTTTAAATGCAGATTTGGTGGATGATGAACATTCTGAAACATTTGCAAGACAAGAAATATTAGAAACCACAATGGATGATTTAAAAAACACTAGATTAGTAATGGGTCGCTTATCAGACCTTGCTGGAGAAGATGGAGTTAAACTAGAATTAAATTATGGAAATTCTGTTTACGGTAAAATTATTTCTTCCAATCCTGAAATTAACACAGGGGAAAATGTGGTAATTAATTTTATTGTAAATGGTGTTTCTTATGAAAGAACAACTGATGCTAATGGTAGAGCAATACTGCCGATTAGATTAGACCCTGGAAGTTATATGTTGGAAGGTATTGTAAAAAGAGGAGCTGCTGGAGAGAATCCTCGTTTAGAACAAACAAGATTACTGATTGTACATTAAAAATTGATAGGGGGATTATTTTGGGATGATTAGTGAAGAATGTGAAAAATGTGCATTTTATGATCCTTGTGATAAAGAGGTTCCTTGTTGTTTTGAAGATGCAATTATAAAATGCAGTATCTTAAAGGAATATTTAGATGATTTAAAATTTAAAAAGGAGATGAAAATAAATGGTTAATGAACATATTAGTTTTACAAAATACACTTATTTGATGAATAGAATTGCTTATTGGTTAGTGAATAATAATAAAAAGTTTAATACAAGACAAGTGTATAGTTACATGAATCGTGTAGCTGATTATGGCACAATTATAAAAGCAATTAAAGAGAGAGGTACGAATTATCAACAAGACAGTCTTATTGCAGAGTTTGTTGAATGTGCAATATTTGATAATAAAGATTTAAGTTTCCTCCCAAATTATGTGTCTGATACTGATGGAACAAAGTATTATAAGAATTGTTATGTTAGTATGGCTAATCGTGTATCAGCTTATGAAGTATTAAATGGTGTTAGTCCAGCTATTGTTTATCTTGAAGACCCACATGGCAACGGAACAACCAGCGACACCACAGACATCACATTAAAAAGGTTCACCGACAAATTTGGTGGTGTAACAGATATAGACTCTTGCTTGAACAAAATCCGAGGAAGAGGATATGGATATTATTATAACTCCAAATATAATACTCAGGAAACTATTAATAAGATCTATAATAAGCAAGGAGTTAATTGTACTGATTCAAGTCAATTATTTTACCGTTTAGGACTTGCATTAGGTTATAATGTACAATTCATTCATGTACGATGTAGAAGTGGGACTGGGCATGTAAGGCTTAGATTGAAACATTCTAAGCATACTGGGGGCTCTTGGATTTATCGTGACCCTGCAGCAGTTTTAAATGGAAACAGTGTTTCAAGTAATTGGTGTATGAATGGTACGATTTTAGCGTATGATCCAGCTTGGATTTTTAGTGATTTGTATCAATGATTTTTTTTTTGATGGATTCTACTTTTTTTTAGTGGAATTCTTTA
>OLVS01000698.1_pt1 | contig 14351 bp, 6 predicted proteins | sample 1644121 | NCBI WGS metagenome assembly OLVS01 (sample SAMEA103958121, study PRJEB25191) | human gut metagenome
ATTTATAAAATTAATGTTTAAATAATTCCCCTTTCCACTATTTTAAAAGTAACCTGTTTACCTTCACCCATACTTCTATGTCTTTTTAGTGTAGCTACTCTTTTATTAAACTCATCATTTCGCTCTAACTGAATAATAGTTTTACTCCAGTACTGCAAAATAGTTCCTCCGACTGCTTTAACAACGTCCTTGTTATCATCATCAAAAGAACTGTAAATTTGATTGGTAAGTACAACTGCAACATCATAATTACGAGCTATTTTAGCTAAAATCCCCATCTGTTTACCTAATTCCTTATTAAGTCTTGAAGATTTCATATCATCAACACGATAAAGAGCAACAGCTGAATCCAAAACACATAAATCCACATCATCATGATGCTTTCTAATCCAGAGCTCAATAGTTTTAAGATTTTCATTTTGCTCTAAAAATGAAGTCGGTTCAAAAACTATAATATTATTAACTATTTTAGGAAAATCTTCCCCTGCTATTTGTTTAATTCTGTTGATTGAAATTCCCCCTTCAGTATCAACATAAACAACTTTTTTACCTTGTTTAGCTACATTAACTGCCAATACCAAAGAGATATTACTTTTACCAGAACCGGGCGGACCGAATATCTGAGTAACAGTTCCTTTTTCCACTCCCCCGTCCAATAGATTATCAATACCTGAATTAGTTGGGATTTTATGATTATCCTCAAAATTAGCCAAGACTTTCATAATATATTATTTAGTTATACAAAGTATATATTTTTAAGCTTACCTTTTAACAAAAATAGGTTCTTCAGCAGTCAAATCAATGATTGTTGATGGATTTTTAGATTTTAAAGGACCTACATCAATAACCAAATCAACTTCACATCCTAATTGTTCCAATATTTCTTCAGGAGTGTCCAATGTATTTTCACTTGATATATTGGCGCTGGTGGTAGTTATTGGAAAAAGTTTAGCTAAATTACATGCAATCTCACTTTCAGGAACACGGATACCCACATTAGCAGATCCGCTTGTCAGATGTCTCGGAACAATTTTTGACTTTTTTAAAATAAATGTATAAGGTCCAGGCAAATATTTGTCCATAAAATTAAGCTGGTTTACAGAAGCCCTTGAAACCAAAGGAATTGCATCTTTAGAAGAAACTAAAAGAGAAATCGGTTTTAAATAGCTTCTTTTCTTAATATTATAAACTCTTTTAACAGCTTTTCTATTGAAAATATTAGCTCCCAAACCGTAAACAGTATCGGTAGGATATAAAATAACTCCGCCATCAGCTAAAACTTTAACAGCCTCATCAATGACCTTTTTATCTACTTTATTTTGATTAGTTTTTAATATTTTCATTAAATTACCCGAATATTTTGTGAACAATTATATATGAGTAAAATCTTTATATATAAATTATGCTTGAAAGTCTACGTCCTTTTTTAACAAAAATATTAAATCCGCTGGCCAAACATTTAAATATAAATCCGAATATCGTAACAGTGATTTCTCCATTTATTGCAGTTCTTGCTGCTTACGGATTTGCCAATCATTTACTGATTATTGGAACATTAGCTATTTTACTAAGCGGATTTTTAGATGTTGTAGATGGTGCAGTAGCCAGATATCACAACAAAACTTCAAAATTTGGAGCATTTCTGGACTCAACAATGGACAGATTTGCAGACGCCATAATCTACATAGGAATAATATTTGGAGGATACTGTGACTGGTTTATCGGTGTTCTGGCCATACATTCAGCAATTACAGTCAGTTATGTTAGAGCTAGAGCAGAGTCCCAGGGAGTTGAATGTAAAGTTGGAATAGCTGAAAGAGCTGTACGTATGATAATATTAATGATCGGAGCAGTTATCGGATATTTAACAAGCCCAATTTACTTTACATACACCATAATAATTTTAGTAATATTATCCTACATTACAGTAGGACAAAGAATATATCACGTATGGAGACAACTTAAATGAATGATTTAGAAAGTGCAGAAAAAATAAGTATTGACATTAAGAAATTGGAACGCAATCTGAAACAGGTTGAAGATATAAACTTTGAAGGTAAAGAAAAAGAAGTTTATGACAGAGCTGTTGATTATATGAACGATTCAAAATATTATCTTGAAAAGAAAAAAGATATGCGTACAGCATTTGGATGTATCGAATATAGTCATGGATTATTAGATGCTCTTAGAATGATTCATGGTTTAATTTAAACAAAAAATCAATTAAATTCCACCATTTAATAAAAAAACCATCCCCATTTACCATCAGCAGCTTAAAAATAAAGTATTTGATTTACAATAATATAAAAAAAGTAAAAAAAAGCAGAGATTAATTAAAATCCCTTAAATTTATTCCATATCTTCGAATCTGTCTTCGAGTTTTGCCATTACACCAGGTAATGAAGTATATTCCATTTCTTCAGCAGGTAATCTGTGAGGTTCAAATGGACCGTGTCTTCTGATGTAGGTAGCGATTCTTGCAGATTCTTCCCTAGTAGGATCAAATGCAGGGTCATCAAATAAGTCAACAGGACCAATTAATTTAGCATCAGATACTTGGAAACCTAAACCGATTACTCTAGGTGGTCCGTCAAATCTAATTGGATTTGCATCTCTTTCAGATACAGGCATCATAGGACCGTTGTGAGAACCTCTCATCCATCCACTTACCATGTGAGGGAATGCGAATGGTTCTACACATTCACCATTAGCTGGGAAACCAGATTGTGCCCTTACAATAGCTGCAGGGTCATCTTTACCAACGTATTCTCCAGCCATTAAGTTTAATCTTTCAGTACTGATAGCTGCTGCAATTTCTCCGTTTTTCTTCCATACTCTTTTAATTACATATCTTCCAGTAGAACCGATTAATGCAAGTAAATCATACATTTCTTCAGGACAGTTTAGGATAACTTTTCTGTGTTCAATTACATCAAATACTTCAAATTTGAATCCATCATGTAAACTTGGGTCAATAACAAGACCTGCAGTGTTAAATGGATCTGCGAACATTTTAAAAATAGGTAAGTTAAATGCACCAGGTTCAGTTTTGTCACAGCAGTATACTAAAACAGGGTCACTTGGCCTTTCTTTGAATTCCATTTCAGCAACACCCGGACCCATACCTTTAATGTTTCCAGAAAAGGTGTCAGATAATAAATCTTGACCTGCACCATATAATTTTAATTCACGTGCTCTTTCAGTAGCTTTCATGAAAGCATTATAAGCAGTTTCGTGAACTTCTTCGTTTTCTTCCCCATTTCTATGAGTCATAATCAAGTCAATGTCGTCTCCACAACGGGAGATATAATAATCAGTTAAAATATTTGTATCTAAAGCTTCTGCTAAAACTTCATCACAAATATCCATTAAATCTGAGTGTGCTACACAGTGTCCAGACACACTTCCAATATCAGCTTTAATTACACTAACAGTTGTTTTCATTTAAACACCTCAAAATTGTATATTCTAAAGTTTAGTAGAAAATAAAAAGTTAAGCAACTAGCTTAAAAAATTATTTAATATACATTCATATTTTTGGAGTGTATACTATTTAATAATTATGTTTTAAAATAAGTTAAAAAAAGAAAAAAGTTAAGAAGTTGAAATTTAACTTCTTAAGCTGAAATTATTATTTTATTTGATGCCCAACACTCATCATACATTGATGTTATGATATAAACACCAGATATTAATCTAATGTTTAAGCTAGCTACACCATTTACATCAGTTGTTCTATGATAGAAAACACCATTTATATTAAAGGTTATGTTTACACCAGATATTGCTTTACCTTGACCATCAACAAGAGCAGCATTAAATGTGCTGCCGTCAAGATATTTCATGGAGAGATCTTTAGCAATTATTCTTGGTAGAACAGTTATGTTATTAGCTTTTTGTTCGCCAGTTACTGGGTTGTAAGCTGTTATGATATATGATGCCGGGTCTAATCTAATATTTAACCTAGCTATACCATTTTCATCAGTTACACGAGTGTAGAACACACCATTAATATTGAATTTTACATCAGTATTTGCTAATGCTTTTCCATCACTGTCTAAGAATTTAGCCATATATTGTGTTCCATTACGGAAGTATAATGTAGTGTCATTTCCGAATATTGTGCTTTTAACAGTTACTGTTGCATTAGCTGTTGCTTTATCATGATCTTTTGTTCCATTAAATAATGCACTTGCTTTGTATTCACCAGGAAGTAATCTAATAGCTATTGAAGCAGTACCATTTTCATCAGTGATTCTGGCATGAACTTTACCATTTATTGTGAAGTAAACAGTTGCATTAGCTATTGGGTTTCCAAGTGCATCAGCAAGTTTAGCTACGAGTCTTTGAGAACTTCCAAAGTATTTTACAAGATTATTCATTGTTAAAGTAGTTATTGTATTTTTATTAACTGTTATGGTTCCGTTAACAATCATGGAATCGTATTTGTTGTCTCCAGTGTAGAATGTTACAACTTTGTAGGTTCCTTCATCTAAATCTGGGATAATAACTTTAGCAATGCCTTTAATAACTGTTCCTTTGTAATTGGTTCCGTTTATTGTTACAATTACGCTTCCGGTTCCGTCTTCAGGAATAGTAACAGTTATTGTAGCATTTTCACCTTTAACAATATCTGCAATATCAACAGTCATATTATAATCAGACACTTTGGAAACAGTAAAAGCAGTAGAGTTTTTAATAGGTGCATAAATGTCATCACCATTATAGAATGCATCTACACTGTAAGTACCATTAGCCAAATCAGAGATGGTTACACTAGCCATTCCATATTTAGTCATAACAGTGTAATTTTTACCATTAACACTTATAATTACCTCACCAGTTGCATCTTCAGGTAATGCAACACCAATTACGGCATCTTCACCAACTTTAATATTATCAACAGCAATATCAATTGTAGAAGCTAATTTAGTTACATTGAATTTAGCACTATCTTCACTAGCTAAATATTTGTCATCACCATTAAATTTAGCAACAACATCATAAGAACCACTAGCCAAACCAGATAAAGTTAAAGATCCTTTACCATCAACAACAGCAACATTATAAATTGCATCACCAACAGTAACACTAACTACTCCAGAAGTTATTTCAGGAACAGCAATACTAATAACAGCATCCTCACCAACTTTAATATCACTAACATTGACAGTAGTTGTAGAAGCTAATTTAGCTACATTGAATGTTGTTGAATTGTATGAAGTTTTATAGTATTTATCACCATTATAGTAAGCAAATACAGGACAATCACCAGTAGTTAAATCAGCTATTTTTAAAGTAGCTACACTATCTGTAATATCTACAACATAGGTTTTACCATTTACGAAGAATGTAACAGTTCCTGTTGCACCATTAGTAACAGTTGCAGTAATTACTGCTTCTTCACCGCATTTAATGTTTTTAGCTTCAACAGCAATTGAAGAATCAATTAAATCAATAGTGAATTTAGTGGAATTATAACTTTCAGTTACAATGGAATTTCCATTATATTTAGCTTCAATATAATATACTCCAGCAGGCAAATCACTTAAAGTTAATTTAGCAGAACCATTAACAATAGCTACATCATATTTGTCACCGTCTACAATAACAGCAATGTTTCCAGTAGCTTTTTTATCAATAGTCACATCAATTAAAATTTTTCCAGGTTCTTCAGAAGTAATGTTGAATATTAAATCAGAACTTCTAGGATAGTTGTTTTCAACTACATTGTTTTTACCTGCTTTAATTTCAACAGCAGCATCTCCACCCAGATTACGAGTAATCAATAAGTTGCCAGTTACATTAGATCCGTCTACATTAATAAATGAAACTGCATAATGGCCGTCAACGTATATTCTGTTGTCACGTATATCAAATGAACGGTCTCCGTACATGTATTGAGCATAGCTGATACCATACATATAATTTTCAGGACTATAATCGCCCACGTTGTAAGTGTAGATTGTGTTGTTGTATATTTTTGCATTACCGTTTTGCACTTCAATACCTGAAACTAAAGCCCAGCTACCACTAGCAGAAGCTAAACCTGTTACATTAATTAAGTTATTTGCAATGTAAAGTTCAGATGTTCCGCCAGTCATACTTGCAAAGTAAATACCTAAGTTTGGACCGTTACTTATACTTGTAATGTTGTTTCCAATCATAGATACTTCACATTCTACGCCTTGTATTGCATATGCAGTACCTGCAGCATCTTTACCACCAGCAGTAGACATTTTAAAGTCATTATTGGAAATCATTAAGTTTTTATTGTATCCAATGTTAATTCCATAGAGGTAATTGCTTGTACCAGCAGGAATAAGTGTATCAATCATTGAGAAATTATTTCCATCAATTACACAGTCATTAGATCCGACAATAAACATACATTGTAAAGTAGGGAAGCTGGCACTTCCATCATTTGCAGTAGTGTTTACATTGTTTTTGGAAAATGTTACATTATTACATTCCCTCATCCTAATTGGATTTACAGTGTTTACACCCATCATGAAGTATTTCATATCATAATTAGATGCAAATAGGTAAGGTAAAACAGCAGTAATATTATTTCCATTAATGAATGAATTAGAAACACCATCAATATTAATAGCAGATGCAGTTAATGTATCATCTTTAGGACATGATTCAAAGAAAATATTGCTGTTAACAACATTTAAGTTTGAAACACCATTTGCATTAATTGCAACAGCATCTACACTTTCTTTAATAATATAGCTAATGTTCATATTAGAAACATTTACATTATTTCCAGCTACCAATATGAGAGCTCCACCATTATCAGCACATGAAACATTAGAGATTAAAGTTAATCCGTTTAATACTACATTATCTGAAAGCACAGCAAATGCTATGTTTCTTAATACTGCATTATCGCTGGTTATTTTAAGAGGAGTTGTAATAGAAATAAGATTTACAATATCTGAGAATTCTCCTCTAAATACTAATTCATCGAAAGGAACTTCTTCTCTTAATAATCCGTCTTCATCAAAGTAGATAAAGAATGTTTCATTAGTTACAACATTTCCGTAAACTGAGACATCAGAAGTAGCATTAATTAAGGTGTATGTTTCATCACCATAAGTTACAGCAATATCATATTTACCTGCAGTCAAATCAGAAATAGTTACATTAGCTTTTGAATCAGTAAATGAAAGAACATATTCTTTATTATTGATTTTAATCATGAATTTTTCAGTTAAATTAGATAATGAATCAACAGTCACATCAATTATTACATCACTGCCTTCAAATACATCTTTTGCAGTAATTGTAACATTGACAATTCCTCCAGGAAGGTTGTCTTTTACAATGTTTGTTTCAACAGTAGAATTAACTGCATTATCACCTAATTTATCTCCAGCAATTAAATAGTTATTGGTAATTACATTATCTCCACCAGTTGCAAGAATTGCTGCATCACCAGTAGCAAGTACAATATTATTATATTTAATTGTGTTTTTAGCACTTTGAACAGTAAGCATACCTCCAAATGTGGAGTTAATTAATGTAGTGTTAGTTGCACTGGATTTAATAGTTCCAACACCACTAATGGATACATTTTCAATAACTGCATTTTTACCACTTACAGATAAAGAAGCAGCAGTTACATTAGCTACTTTAGCTCCTGCCTGAACTGTTAAAGTTGCAGTTGCACTGCTGTTAGATACAACAGAATTAGAACTGACAGATATAGCTTTTGCAGTGTTATTGTAAGCAACTGAATCTGATCCTATAGTTAAAGTACCTGAAACAGTGTTGTTGTAAGCAATAGAACTAGCTGCAACACTCATACTAGCTCCTCCAATTAAAACATTGTCACAGTAAGTGTTGTTGTTAGGAGTAGCACCCCATGCAGGAACAATACCATTACCAGCATAATTAATTACATTTCCTGCAATTAAATTATTATTACCGTTAATTCCAATACCGTAACAAATTCCCGCAGCAGGACTTGGACCTGTTATTTTATTATTGATGATTTTATTGTAATCATTACTTAAATCACAGCCTGCATCATTAAAGGTATTCAAGTAAAGTAAATTACCTACATTACCTTCACCGACAATAGTGTTATTTTCAACAGTACAATTTTGAACGTGAGTTAAAACAATACTGCTTGACCCACCATTATTGCTGGTGTAAATGTAGCTGTTCTTAAGAGTTACATTAGTAGATCCGTGACGTATAGCAGTAGTTCCAACACCAGAACCAACTCTTTTATTTTCAACAATTACACTAATATTATTTAAAACTACATTATGAGCATCATAAATCCAAACCTGAGTGTTATGGAATATAATACCAGACACATTGGATCCGGAACCTCCATTATTGATTGTGAAGCATGAACCTGGATTTTCTCCAAGTAAACTACCTGCAGTAGTGTTTAAATCAATGAATGCATCACCAGTAGTTGAAATCATATTAATTGGTTTATTAATAACCAAATCAAATTTAACATCATCATGACTATAGAATTTACCTCTGAAGTCTAAAGTTGCACCTTCAGGAACATAATCTGCTAAAGTACCGTTAATAAAGTAATCAAAGAATGTTTCATTAGTTACAATACCATCAAATACTTTAAATGTTGTGCTGTTGGTTGAAGATTTAAATTTGCCATCACCATCATAATCCACTTTAACAGTATTTTCACCAGCAGGCAAATCAGATACTTTTAAAGTAGCTTTACCATCAGTTAAATTAACAGTGTAAGTTTTACCACCAACCATGATGTTTGCAGTACCAGTTGCAGCAGAATTAAGAGTTATGCCAATAACTGCTTCTTTACCAATCCATGCATTATTTACATCAATTATAATATCGGTAGACATAGGATAATTATTTTTAACTACATTATTAGTTCCTGATTTAAATATTGCTGCATCATCACCGTTTAACTCATGTGCATACAATGTGTTTCCAATTATTTGTGAATCTTTAGCAGATTTAATTAATACTGCATATTTTCCTTCAGAATAAATGGTATTATTCTGAATATCAAATTGGTGGCTTCCGCTGGTTGATTGTACATAAGTAATTCCTGCAATATTATTGTCATCATTATATTCGTTTACATTTTGAACATAGATAGTGTTATTATATGCTTTAGCTACAGTATCCTGGAATTCCATACCTGAAACCAAAGCAAATTCGGCAGGTCCAGCAAAACCAGTTACATTAATCCAATTATTCTCAGCAGTAATTTCAGTAGCACCATAATAATTTTGTGAGTACACTCCTAAATTAGGACCGTTAGATACTGTGGTTAAATTATTTCCTTTAACTACAAAATTATTATAAGGACCTGTAACCTGTACAGCATAAGCAGCGCCGGCACCCTCTTTACCACCAGTAGTATTAAGTAATACACGATTATCTTCAACAATTACACTGTTGGATTCATAAAAATCAAGTGCATAAATATAACTTGAAGTTCCTTTCGGAGTTATTAAATCAGTATGAGAAATAGTATTGTTTTTAATTAATAAATTATTAGCAGTATGAGCAATAAATGCATCGAAAGTAGGGAAATTAGCATTATTTCCTTTAGTCCAAGCAGAATTATCCACTATATTATTAATAATTTTAACATTTTCTGATTTTTCCACACCAATTGCAAATACCAAATCAGTGTCAATACTTCCCCAATGGCTGTAATCAACATCCACTAACGGACATGAAGTAGTAATTATGTTTGAATCAACAACAGCATTGTTACTTTTTGCTATTTTTATACCCTGAGCAAATACTTTACCGTCAACATTGTTTCCAGTAAAAGTAATTGTACTGTTTACTAATTTAAAGTTATCTGCACCACTAGCATAAACTGCAATTGCATTATTAGAACCATCAGTAGCATTATAATCAATAGTAATATTATTTACTGTGACATCACTACCGATAGCATATATAAGAGCACCATCAGTATCAGCAACATAATTGGTAGCATTTAAAGTTAAATTATTTAAAGTAGTTCCTTGTTCACACATTATTGCAATATTTCTTAATACTGCATTATCACCATTAATAACAATAGCTCTTGGAACATAAACAACATTTACACCAAGATTAGAGAATTCTCCTTTGAATATCAAAGTATCAAAAGTAATATCTCCCAATAACATTCCGTCATCACCAAAGTAATCAAAGAATGTTTCATTAGTTACAATATTGGTTAATTCTTTAGTGGTAACTGGAACGGTTAAAGTTTGACTGCCTGATTTAACAGTAATTTGATCATTACCTTTTACAGTGTAAGTTACACTAGCTACCCCATTATCAGTAGCTGCAACATCACTGGATAAAGTTCCATTAACAGCTTCAAAATTAACATTAATAGATGGAATAGATTTAGCTAATTCTTTAATTACACCATTTGCATTATAATGATTGAAGTTAACTGTTAATGTTTTTTCATTTCCAACTATGACCTTTTCAATACTTGTTGGATCAACACTCATGACAACCCAGTTAGAAACATCAACATCATCACATGGTTCATCATCATAATCTAAACCAGCACCAACTAAAGTTGAAGGATTGCTGTTAGTTCCCCACCAGTTGTATTGGGCATTAGCACTTGGTTCACGACCTTCATTGTAAATTAATTTATTAGTTCCTTTTCCAAGTAATGCAGAGTAATGTAGAGTTAAGATACCTGAATTGTAAATATCATCACCATAATAACCAGTATTTCCACTAGAAGCAGCATTAGCATCAAAAATGGAAGTTTCAATATTTAATGTACCTTTATTATAAATAGCTCCACCATCTTTATTAGCTTTGTTTCCAATGAATTTGGAATCTTTAATGGTTGCAGTACTTGAATCAGATTCAATGTGAATTGCTCCACCATTTCCTACAGTAACTACATTATTTTCAAATGTTGCATTATTAACATTTAAAGTTCCTTTATTAAGCCAAATACCACCTAATCTAGCAGTATTATCAGATAGTGTAGAGTTAATTACATTTACAGCACCACCATCAATATATAAAAATGCATAAGTAGTACCTTTAGCAACATTATTACTGGAAATAGATGTATTAATAATATCAAGATTACCTGAATTAAATATTAATCCATAACCGTCATTTTCATAAATATTTGAATTAACAATAGTCATTACACCAGTATTATATATTGAACTTACAGTAGGAGTACTTCCTGATTTTTGAGTGTTTTTGTAAATGCTTACATTATTTAAGTTTACAGTTCCTTTACTTTGCATAACTCCACCGTAATTATTTAATGCATTAGTAAATGCAACATTAGTGAAGTTAACAATTGTATTCTCATTTATATTCATGATTTTAGAAGCATTACCATCAATGATAACTTTTCCTGAACCAATCATTGCAAATGATTTAGCTATTGTTAAAGAATTAGCAATATAAGTACCTTCACCTACATGAATAGTGTAACCTTCAGCAACTAATTCAATTGCTTTTGCAATAGTAGCTACAGGACTATCCTGACTACCGTCATTTGCATCACTACCACTAGCAGATACCCAAACATCAGTTACAGTAATAGGTTTATTATCTTTAATAATATTATTAGTACCAATCACATTTACAGCATCATTACCTTTTAATTCATGAGCATATAATATATTGTCAGTTATATTAGAATCAGATGCACGTGATAAGTAAATAGCATAATTACCTTCAGAAGTGATTTCATTGTTTTTAATATTTGATTTAGTATCTTTAGTGGAAAATATACCATATATTAAATTATCATCTGAATATTTACCCATATTATGAACATAAATAGAATTACCTATTAAATCTCCCATTTTTTCAAAAGTAATACCTAAAACTGAATCAGTATTTGTAGCTAAACCAGTTACATTAATCTTAGAATTTTTAATAACATTTTTACCACTAATAGAATTAATACCTACAGCAGGTCCATTAGAAACAATAGTTACATTAGTATTTTCAACAGTTACTCTTAACCCATAAATTCCATCAGCAATACCATTGCTGCTTGCATTAATTAAGATATTATTAAACTCAGACACTACTCCAGGTTGAGAATATACAGCATATACTTTACAATATCCTTCATTTTTATTAGTTAAAACAATAGTATTATCATTTAAATAAGATTCAGAATATGCAGAGTATAACCCATATACAGCACCCTTTTTAATATCAGATGCTAAAACATCAATTGAAATTGTATTATTTGTTAAATTTATACTATCTCCAATAACACCACCTTCAACATATATGGCTGCTGAATCAATAATATCACCAAAGTTAATATTGTGTGGGTATAAGCTTGCAGTAATAGTATTTCCTTTGATAACCATATTAGGACAAGTATCCACATATATTACATAATTAGTCAATCCTTCTTCTATTTTATTCCCAACATATTTAATATTACTATCCACTAATTCAACATTTGCAGACTGAACACATTTAATTAAAGCAATATCCAAATCATTGCTGACTGAAGAATAATCAATATTTAAATTGCTTAACATGACATTCTCCACATCATTTATGTTTATCACTGATCCTTCAATTTCTTCAGATAAAGTATTGCCTGCAAGAGTGAGACCATTTAAAGTAACATCCCCACTAACTATAGCAAATCCAATATTTTTTAAAACTGCATTATTTCCATTGATAGTTAATGGTTTTGAAATAGTAATTACATTAATTCCAAGATTAGAGAATTCACCTTTAAAAATTAAAGTATCATAAGTAATAGAATCTAATAAATTACCTTCTGAATCAAAGAAATTAAAGAATGTTTCTTTAGTTACAACATTATCATCACCACTACTGACAGTAACATCAATAGTTAAACTTTGACTACCTGACTTAGCAGTGATTTTATCATTAGTTGTAGTAGTGTATGTTACAGTAGCTATACCATCTACACTAGCTACATTATTTTTACTTAAAGTACCACTAACAGCACTAAAGTCAACATTAATTCCAGAAATAGATTGAGCTAAATCTTGAATACTACCAGAAGCATCAGTGTAATGATTGAAGTTAACACTTACATCAATAGCTTTACCACTTTCAGCATTAATAGTAGTTTCAGGAGTACTCATAACTACCCATTTATTTACATTGTCACCAGTGTAAGTATTAGTTCCCCACCAGTTGTAATCTAAATTAACAGTTGGAGTAATTCCAGATTTGACATCTACATTTTTACTGAATCCATTATCAACAATAGATGAATAAGTTATATTAGCTTTACAAGCAGAATTGAAATAAATTAATGCACTGCTAGAATCAGCAAATGTATTATTTTCAATTATACAATTAGTCATGTTTAAAGCAGTTACCTCTCCCACATATAATAAATACTTACCATAGGAAGTAGTAGTTTTTCCAACTACATTATTAGAAATTACAGTGTTATAAATAGTTAATTTACCTCTGCTTTCAACAACTGCTTGTATAGGCCCACTAGCTCCAGTTATAATAGAATTAGTTAAAGTTACTGTTGCTTCTTTACCATATGAATAAAATACATTTCTTAAAAATGCATATGGACTGCCAGCAACAACACTATCTGCTAATTTAGGATTGATAATAGATAAATTATTAAAGTTATATGTACCTGAACCAGAAATATACACAATACAACCATTAGATGTTCCACTAACTACATCTTTTATTGTAGAATTAATAATATCTGCAACACCTGTTGTGTATAATTGCATTGCACCATATTTAGCACTAATATCTGTAAAAGTACAATTAATTACTTTAAGATTTCCATTACCTCCTACTTTTAAACCGCATGAAGTACCGGCAGTAGATGAAACCCCTGTGAAAACAAGATTAGTGAATTCTAAATTATATCCATCTTTTTCACATGCAAATACATTTGCACCATTACTATTTAATATAACCTTACCTTCACCAACAAATGATAAAGTTTTATTAAGACTTATTTTTCCATGATTATAAGTTCCTTCTTTAATATGAATAGTAGATCCGCTTTGAGCTAAGTCTACAGCTTTGCTGACACTAGCTACAGGATTAGCCTGACTACCATCATTTGTATCATCACCAGTAGTTGCTACCCACACACCTTCAGATGAAGGATCGCCAACTACCTGAGAATCCTCTGAAGTTACCGGATTAGCAAATGCACCATCATCGACAGAAACATCTTCACCAATACTGACAGCATCAGATGAATTCATAACTATCTCATTACTATCTGCTGCACTTACACAAGATATTGAAAATGCCACAATAGCTATGAGAAAGATTATTAAAATTTTCTTATCCATGAGTATCCTCCTTTTTATTTTATTTTGAAAATTTTAAATTTT
>OLVS01000700.1_pt1 | contig 14313 bp, 9 predicted proteins | sample 1644121 | NCBI WGS metagenome assembly OLVS01 (sample SAMEA103958121, study PRJEB25191) | human gut metagenome
TGTCACTGAAGATGACTGTGGCACCCTGGAAGGCATCACCATGACCCCGGTTATCGAGGGTGGCGATGTTAAAGAGCCGCTGCGCGATCGCGTACTGGGTCGTGTAACTGCTGAAGACGTTCTGAAGCCGGGTACTGCTGATATCCTCGTTCCGCGCAACACGCTGCTGCACGAACAGTGGTGTGACCTGCTGGAAGAGAACTCTGTCGACGCGGTTAAAGTACGTTCTGTTGTATCTTGTGACACCGACTTTGGTGTATGTGCGCACTGCTACGGTCGTGACCTGGCGCGTGGCCACATCATCAACAAAGGTGAAGCAATCGGTGTTATCGCGGCACAGTCCATCGGTGAGCCGGGTACGCAGCTGACCCTCCGTACGTTCCACGTCGGCGGTGTGGCCGGCGGCACGGCTGTCGAGACCAACGTCGTTTCGAAATACGAAGGCCGTCTGGAGATCGACGAGCTGCGCACCGTCAAGGGCAAGAATGCAGCCGGCGAGGCGATCGACATCGTTATTTCGCGTCAGTCGGAGTTCCGCATCGTCGACCCCAAGACCGACATCGTCCTCTATACGCACAACCTGCCCTACGGCGCGACGCTTTTCATGGCGGACGGTGCCGAGGTCAAGAAGGGCGACCTGATCTGCGAATGGGATCCGTACAATGCCGTTATCATCTCCGAATACGAAGGTAAGGCCGTTTACGACAGCGTCGTCGAGGGTATTACCTACCGTGAGGAGCGTGACGAACAGACCGGCCTTTCGGAGAAGGTGGTCATCGAGTCGAAGGACAAGACCAAGAACCCCGTCATCAAGATCGTAAACAAGGAGGGCGAGGAGGTCAAGCAATACAACCTGCCCGTTTCGGCGCACGTCGTCGTGAAGGACAACGCCAGGATCAAGGCCGGCGATATCCTGATCAAGATTCCGCGTGCCGTCGGCAAGTCGGGCGGTGACATCACCGGTGGTCTGCCGCGTGTGACCGAGCTGTTCGAAGCCCGTAATCCGTCGAACCCGGCGATCGTGTCGGAAATCGACGGCGAGGTATCGTTCGGCAAGATCAAGCGCGGTAACCGCGAGATCATCATCACCTCGAAGCAGGGCGACGTGAAACGCTATCTGGTTCCCCTGTCGCGTCAGATCATCGTGCAGGAGAACGACTACGTGAAGGCCGGCAGCCCGCTGTCCGACGGTGCGATCACCCCGAGCGACATCCTCAATATCCTCGGCCCGACGAAGGTGCAGGAGTACATCGTCAACGAGGTGCAGGAGGTATACCGCATGCAGGGTGTGAAGATCAACGACAAGCACTTCGAGGTCATCGTCCGCCAGATGATGAACAAGGTGAAGATCGAGGACCCGGGAGACACCCGTTTCTTCGAGGATCAGGTTGTCGACAAGTGGGAGTTCATGGATGTGAACGACGAGTTGTACGACAAGGTGGTCGTCACCGATGCGGGCGATTCGACGTCGCTCCAGCCCGGGCAGATCGTTTCGCTGCGTAAGCTGCGCGACGAGAATTCGAGCCTCAAGCGCCGCGACCAGCAGCCGGTGCAGGTGCGCGACATCGTGCCCGCGACTTCGACCCAGGTGTTGCAGGGTATCACCCGCGCCGCACTCCAGACTTCGAGCTTCATCTCGGCGGCTTCGTTCCAGGAGACCACCAAGGTGCTCAACGAGGCTGCGATCCAGGCCAAGGTCGATCCGCTGGAGAACCTCAAGGAGAACGTGATCTGCGGTCACCTGATCCCCGGCGGTACGGGCCTGCGCGACTACGACGACCTCGTAGTCGGTTCGAAGGCCGATCTGGAGTCGCTCCAGCAGGCGCAGTAGCCGAAGACGAAGGGGGGGGCTATGGCGACGACGTGTCGCCGGGCAGTTGCCCTTCGTGTACATATCGAAAAAAGCCGCTCCCGAAAGGGTGCGGCTTTTTGTAGGAGCAGTACAATGCATAAAAGTGTAAATGTTTTGTTTACAGGTATTTAATGTATTGATTTCCGTAGGTTCCGAAACACTCAAAGGCAGAATCGGGCAGGTTTAACGGTGAGTTGTATTACTTATCCGTTACCTGCCCGAAATGCTTTATTTCGCATTAAAGCGCTTGTTTTTCAGCTTGTTGTGCCGAATTCTCGCATGCCAAATAACTTGACTAAACGTTTAACCCATCCAACAAGTTCAAGTTATTATGCAACGCAGCACGTTCAAAGTCCTTTTCTACGTAAAAAGGCAGTCGGAGAAATCGGGCCAGATTCCCGTCATGGCCGTATTACGATCAACGGTACGATGTCGCAGTTCAGCTGCAAACTCACCGTTCGTTCTTCTTTTTGGGATACCAAGGCAAATAAAGCAGCCGGCAAAAGCCTCGAAGCCCAACGCATCAACCGAATGTCTTCGTCTTCTGCGCATTACAGGTTTAAGCTATGCGAACGTTTCGAAACTGACCCATACAGATATTCATACAGACGACAACGGGGATCGTTGGATCATCGACAAGCGTCAGAAGACGGGTACACAGTTCCGTGTCAAACTTCTCCCCGTTGCTGAAATGATTTACGACTGTTATAAGGACATGCACCTCTCGGGAGACAGGGCCTTCCCGCTCAAAGGCACCTATAATACGTTGAATATGTCGTTACGGCATGTTACCAGGCATGCCGGTTGCCGTTCAATCCGACGATCCATGTGGCCCGGCATACATTTGCCACGACGGTCACGCTCACGCAGGGCGTACCGTTGGAAACCGTATCGAAGATGCTGGGACATAAACATATCACCACGACCCAAATTTACGCCCAAATCACCAACGACAAGATCGGACAAGATATGACGGCATTGAGCGGAGAAATTCGACCGTGTTTTCAAGGTCGCGCAGCAACCTAATATTCAAGCAATTCCCAGCCGGCGAGAAAGACGATATTCTGCGCCCCGGACGCTACCCTGCGAACGCTCTCCAAATCCACGACCGGAACACTTATGCTGATAGCCAGCAAATAACCTGTGAAGGGAATTTTCCGATGCCATTCTTCTGACGACATAAGGCAGTGCATAATTAAGAGTTTTTTATAAGCGATAAATTAAAGAATTCTTGTGTTCATGAATTTGTGATTTTGGTGATTCACGACTGTATTCATTCGTGAACGACTTCTTTTATGCAGAGGAGATGGGAGGCGTTCCTGCCTGCCATATCGATTCCATGAATGACTTGTAAAAGGAATGTAGGAAAGAGGGTTTTGAATCTCGCGTTTCATCTTTTGATAGTGAAAGATTTTATTTGTGATGCATTCGGGTTTTATGTCCGCTCCAGTCCGTTCGGCGGTTTTTTTCGTGCCGGACGGTTGTAATATTACACCCCGGAACTGATCCGGCTATGGAAGCCGATTTATCGTAAAATGTATCTTCGCCGAGGAGTTCATCATCGTCAGACGCGCCCCTTCGAAAGTGCAGTTCATCGCTCGACACAACGAGTTTTATTTTCAATTTCAGAAACTGGCCAATAACTATAACCAGATTGTAAAGGTCGTCAATGCGCACTTTTCCAACATTGCGATCCCGCATCAGATTGCCATGTTGGAACAACAGACACGCGAATTGAAAGTCCTAAGCATCGAAATTCTCAACCCCGCAAAACAGGCTAAGGAATGGTTGCGAATATAAGGTCGGGCCCCTCGCCCAGTGGAGCGTTGTATTATAACAAGGAGAAAGTGGATAAGGATAAAGCGGAAGTACTCTTTGGGCAGAAGATGTTAGAGCTGTTCGACAAATATGGACAGTGGATGTTGTACCTCGATTAACAAACAGAAATGATTGCGTCAGTGTACCATAAAATACGTGTAAATTTGCTTTTAATTCAAACAACGCATCTATTTAATATGTTGGTAAAAATGGTGCAAAGCAGATAATATTTTATAATAAGACAGAAAATGTTATCTTTGTTTTATAAAGTTTGGGCGTGAATCTGAGTAAATAGGGTAACATATGATGCGAAAAGCTGATGTTTCCTTCGAGGAACTTTATAATTGCTATAAAGTTCGTTTCGAAAGGTTTGCCATAAGTTATATACAAGATCGCAGTGTAGCGGAAGATATTGTAACCGATTCATTCGTCTATTGGTGGGAACACAGAGATCGAGTTGGATCGAAAGACGAAAATCCTGCGGCTTATATTCTTGCGACTATTCGACATAAATGTCTCAATCATCTGCGTGCGTTACAAGTTCGATTGCGGAGTCATAACGAGATCAGAGAATCTCAAAGTCGTATTGTGCAGGAGAATATCCGGTCGTTGGAGCTTTGTGATCCCGTCCATCTTTTTGCTGGAGAGGTTGAGGCTCTCGTTCGGCAAAGTTTGGAAGAACTACCGGAATTGACTCGTTATATTTTTATAGATCAACGCCTTAAGGGTAAGTCTTATCGGGATATTGCTGTCGAGTATGCCATTTCTGAACGACGAGTTGAAACTGAACTTGCCCGTGCATTGGATAAATTGCGTAGAAGATTGAAGGATTATCTGCCTGTGATACTTGTATCCTTGGTTCTAAGTCGTTTCATTCGTTGATTTTTCGTTTTTTACAAAAAAAAAATTATATTTTTTGCGGGAAACAGTCTCGCAGAAGTGTTTTATTTATGTAAGCGCCTGAAAAGGCTGCATGTAAGATGGAAAAAGAAACCTTATATCGTTTTTTTCGAGGAGAAACTACTCCTGATGAGCAGCAATGCTTGATGGATTGGCTTGATGCCGACGAAGAACACCGCCGAACATTTGATCGAGAACGACAAATGTATAATGCCTTGTTGTTGTTTGCTCCGCAGAAACAGGTTGCTTTCCGTCAGTCGATTGGCTTGCGGCGAATAATCGGATATGCAGCTCAAATTGCCGCAATGCTTGCTTTGGCAGTGGGGATCGGTTGGGGATATGTTTCCTATCACGAGCATTCCTGGGAAGCGCTTACAACTCGTATCTCTGCCCCTGAAGGGCAACGTGTCAATCTGAAATTGCAGGATGGCACTGAAGTGTGGCTCAATTCGGGTGCAGAACTTGAATATCCGTCTCTTTTTGCCGGGGATACTCGCCGGGTTCGGTTGGCCGGTGAAGCATTTTTCGATGTCAGCCACGATGCCAGCAAGCCGTTTGTCGTAGAAACTTTTGCGTGCCGGGTTGAAGTGCTCGGAACTCGCTTCAACGTGAATGCCGATGTGCAGCACTCTGGTTTTTCGACCACTTTGCTGCGTGGCAGTGTTCGCCTAACATCATTGGAGGATTCTCGACAGCAAGTTGTGCTCAAACCTGAGGAAAAGGCCGTATTCAAAAATGGAAAATTGACCCTTCATAGAGCAGATGACCCTAACGAATATCTATGGGTCAAAGGGCTGATCTCTATCAGTGGGCTTGATTTCAAAGAGGTGATACATCGTATGGAGCATTGTTACGGCGTGCGTATCAACCTCAATGTTGCTCCAATACCAACATTGGAGGCAATGGGTAAACTTCGCATTTCCGACGGTATCGAGCATGCTCTCGGCATATTGCAGCGCAATTGCAAATTCAATTACATGTACAACCACGAAACCAACGAAATAACCATTTATTAGCTAACCTTTTATGAACCTTAAACCCACCTGCCTATGATGTAATTCCGCATCCTATTTTGCGCGTTATCTTTTTATAAAAAGATGCCCGAACTGCTGTCACAGTTTCGGGCACTGGAGGGTAACGTCGTTATTTGAATTAATTCCGGATATTTCCGGCTCATTATCCCTCTTTAATTTACAAAGATATGAAGAAAAAAACTATCAGGCAATCAAAACGTCTGATAATCTCGCTGTTCGTAACTTTCTTTTGTCTTACGGCCTCGGCTGCTCAGGCACAGACAGCGCTCGTAACCATTGATTTGCAACAGGTGAAGATGGTGCAGGTAATGGACGAAATCGAAAATCAGACCAAGTATTTGTTTATTTATGATAAAAATATGGACACGGGGCGTTTGGTCAATGTGCATGTTAATAAGCGTCCTGTTGCTGAGGCTCTTGATCAGATGGTGAAGGGAACAGATGTGGTTTATGAAATTCAAGGTTCCAATATTATTCTTACTGTCAGGAGCCAACAAACGGATGGTCCGAAAGTCGTGTCGGGAAAAGTAACGGACAATAAAGGTGATGCTGTGATAGGTGCGGCAATACTTGTCAAAGGAACGACTGTTGGCACGAGTTCAGGTGTCGACGGAGTTTATACGTTGCGTATTCCAGAAGTGAATGCAAATACTATGATAACGGTTAATTATCTGGGATATGAGCCGATTGAACTGCTTGTCGGCACCCGGGAGCGAATTGATATCGTTTTGCAGGAACAGTCGCTTGGTGTAGATGCTGTCGTGGTGACGGCGCTCGGTATCAAGAAACAGGAAAAAGCATTGACCTATAATGTTCAGGAGGTTTCTGGCTCTATTGTCAATACGGTTAAGGATGCCAATTTCGTCAATTCGCTTTCCGGAAAGATCGCAGGCTTGCAGATCAATGCCAGCGCTTCGGGAGCCGGAGGTTCGACGCGTGTGGTTATGCGTGGCGTGAAGTCGATCAACGGGGATAACAATGCACTTTATGTAGTTGACGGCATTCCGCTTCCGAGCCTGCGTTCTAAACAGACGGAAGGCATTTATGAAACGCCCGATGGTGGCGATTACGAAGGTATCGCCAACATCAACCCAGAGGACATCGAGTCGATGTCTGTATTGACGGGAGCTACGGCAGCCGCTCTCTATGGTTCACAGGGAGCCAACGGTGTGATCCTTATTACTACTAAAAAGGGACAAGAAGGACGTGTGCGTGTTAACTATGCCAACAATACAACCTTTTCATCGCCTCTCGTAATGCCTGAGTTTCAGAATACCTATGGTACGAGTTCAGACGCACCTTCAATGAGTTGGGGTGAGAAGTTGGTTTCCCCCCCCCATCGTTATGACCCCGAAGATTTTTTCCAGACCGGGTTTGATGAAACGAACTCGATTGGCATCACCGCTGGTACCGAGCGTAATCAGACTTATTTTTCGGCCGCTTCTGTAAACACGCGGGGCATTATTCCCAACAATGTCTACAACCGTTATAATTTCTCCTTGCGGAATTCCGCCGTGCTTCTGCCTGAAAAGCTGACGCTCGATTTGGGTGCTACTTATATGAAGCAGTATTCGCGGAATGCATTGGTGCAGGGTATCTATCACAATCCGCTGATCGGCGTCTATCTGTTTCCGCGAGGAGATGATATCCGTAAGTATCAACTTTACGAGCGTTATAATGCTGGTTTGGGTTACAGCGAACAATTTTGGGGTTTGGAATTCATTAATGGCGTGGAAAATCCTTATTGGGTTACCAATCGAGAGCTGTTCGAGAATAATATGCAGCGTTATACATTCAATGCTACGCTCAAATGGAATGTTACCGATTGGTTGACTCTGTCCGGTCGGGTGCGTACGGACAACACGCGGATGAATTATACGCGTAAAATCTATGCCTCTTCGAATACTCTTTTTGCATCGGAATATGGTAACTACTTGAACCATACAATGAGTCATAATAACCTCTATGCTGATGCCCTTTTGTCCATCGACAAGAGTTTTTTCGACAGAGCGCTTTCCCTGCAATTTAACTTGGGAGCCAGTCTTACGGATGACAAACATTCACTGGTCGGTTATGAGGGACATTTGGCCGGTATTCCGAATAAATTCACTTATAACAATATCGTATCGAGCGACCTGAACACACTACCCGGTCAAGAGAATTACCATGATCAGAGTCAGGCCGTTTATGCCACGTTACAACTGGGTTGGAAAGGGATGCTTTATCTGGATGTGACGGCTCGTAACGAATGGGCTTCGCAGTTGGCTTTTACGGATGAATTGAATATCTTTTATCCTTCAGTAGGCCTTTCTGCCGTGATCTCGTCGATGGCAGATCTTTCGAAAACAGGCATTTCGTTCCTTAAAATTCGGACCTCGTACGCCGAGGTCGGCAACCCGCCGCAGCGTTACATTACGGGACGGAATTATTCGATCAAGGGAGGGGTTGTGACAACCGAAACGATCGCTCCTGCTACGCATTTGCGTCCGGAGCGTACCAAATCTTTCGAAGTAGGTATGAATGCAAAGTTTCTCGACAACAAGATCTGGGCTGACTTTACTTACTATAATACGGCGACTTATAACCAGTTGTTCTGCTATGACGCCCCTCCCTCGACCGGTTACAAGAAGGCCTATTTGAATGCCGGTAAAGTCAATAACTGGGGTATTGAGGCTGTTGCCGGCTATAAGAACACGTGGAAGAATTTCTCATGGTCGACGAGTTTCACTTTTTCGATGAACCGCAATACGATTCGCGAACTGGTTCCCGAAGGAACGATTGATCCCGTAACGGGAGCTGAAGTGAATCTTCCGGAAGTGAATATGGATTTCGGAGGTTATCGGGTTAAGTTGAAAAAGGGCGGCTCTATCGGAGATTTCTATGTGACAGGTCTTAAAACCGATGACAAAGGCAACATTTATGTCGATCCGAACTCGAATACGGTGACGACCGATCCCGACACCTGGATTTATGCAGGAAATACGGATGCGCGTGCCCGTTTGGGATGGAATAACCAGTTCTCCTGGAAAGGTATTTCACTCGGTGCATTGTTCGATGCGCGCATCGGCGGTCGCGGTGTGTCGGTGACACAAGCTTTGATGGACCGCTTCGGGGTTTCGGAAGCTTCGGTTGATGCTCGTGAAAACGGGATTCAGCTTTCGGAACATCAGATGCTTCCTGGTTCCGGAGCTCAGGAGTTCTTTAATAATACAGGCGACGGTATGGGCATGCTGGCTCGTTATGTCTACGATATGGATAACGTGCGTCTGCGGGAGCTTTCATTGGGTTATGACCTGCCTTCGAAATGGTTCCGTAACAAGATGCAGGCGACGGTGTCGCTTGTGGGCCGCAACCTTTGGATGCTTTATAACAAAGCTCCGTTCGATCCCGAACAGACCGCTTCGACAAGCACTTATTATCAGGGAATCGACTTTTTCATGCAGCCGAGTGTCCGTACAATCGGTTTCAGCGTGAGACTTCAATTCTAAAACGATAGAATCATCATGAAAAATACTTTATATAGAACCAAAATTGGTTTGGCTTTCGTTACGGCTTCGCTGTTGACAATGGTATCTTGTACGGGCGATTTCGAGCATTTCAATACCGACCCGAATTCCGCACAGCAAATCGACCCGACTACATTGATCACCTCCATGGAGCTGGATGCAATGTATCCCACTACGGGTGAAACGACGGTTCCTGTGAATAATTATCAGACAGGTTGGAACTTGTTGGCAGACCATTATGCCGGTTACATGGCATGTGCCAATCATTGGGAGGGTGGTATCAATCCACTCGTTTATAATTTGACGAATAATTGGCGCAGTACTGTCTTTTCGGTTGCATTTACGCAAGTGATGCCTGCATGGCTTCAACTCAAAGCGGCCTACGATCAGGGATTGGTTGCCGGCGAGGTGATGGCTGTCGGAGATATTCTGAAGGTTGTGACTCTTCACCGGGCCAGCGATATGTATGGTCCCCTGCCTGTACTCCATTTCGGGGAGGCGCGCTCGCCTTATGATGCTCAAGATGTACTTTACGACCATTTTTTCCAGACGCTCAATAATTCGATTTCCGTTTTGGAAGATTTTCTTGCTACAACGCCCGACAGCAAAGCGTTGGTGAAGGTTGATGCCGTTTATGGCGGGGATTTTGCCAAATGGCTGAAATTTGCCCGTTCGCTCAAACTGCGTCTGGCGATGCGTATCCGCTATGTCGAGCCGGACCTGGCCCTTCAATATGCGCAGGAAGCCATTGAGGGCGGGGTCATCACCTCGACGGATGAGAATGCCTTGTTGCAGACTTATCGCCAGATTACGGTCACCAATCCGTTGGAAATGATTTGGAACTCCTACAACGATGCCCGTATGGGAGCTTCGATGGATTCGTATCTGAATGGTTATGAAGATCCGCGCCGCGAGAAGATGTTCCAACCTGCGACCATTACCGGAGGAGGTTTTCATGGTGTGGTTAACGGTTTGGGGTCGACCGAACAGAAATTTTATACCAAGATGTCCGCTCCAAACATTTTCGGTGAGACTCCGATGCGTTGGCTGCTTGCTTCGGAGGTGGCTTTCCTGAAAGCGGAATTCAAACTGCTGAAAGGCGATAAGAGCGGGGCCAAATCCGATTATGAAGAGGGCATTCGTCTGTCGTTTCTCGAGAACGGATTGTCCGCATCTGATGCTGCCGATTATGCGCAGAGTATGAAGACCCCTGCCCGATTCATAGATATGTCGGAAAATCCGACCAAGTATTCAAAGAATGCATTAGGAACCGTTTCTGTGAAGTGGGCTGAAGATGGAAATGAGTTGGAGCGAATCATTACTCAAAAGTGGATCGCCCTCTACCCTAATGGGATGGAGGCATGGGCCGAGTTCCGTCGCACGGGTTTCCCGAAACTTTTCCCGATTAACGAAAATAGCAACGATCCGTCGATTGACAAAAATAAGCAGATTCGACGGGTGATTTTCCCCAAGAGCGAGTATGCGAACAACGCCGGAGCCGTGAATGCTGCGACGCGCTTGTTGGGAGGACCCGACAGTGGAGGTACCCGACTTTGGTGGGATGCCCGATAAAAGTCGAATAGAAATCACAAATGAATTTCATTATGAAAAATAGTATAAAACATTTTCTGTTGCCGCTCGTTTGTGGAATTGCGTTCATTTCCTGTGAGAAGCAGACCACTCCTGAGCCGGTTCAAATCCAACGTCCGGAATTACAGTCGCCCATCGTACGTGACGATGTTTATTATGCCCGTTTGCGTGCTTACAAGAAAACGGATCACAAACTCGCTTTCGGCTGGTTTGGTTCTTGGACAGCTATTGGCGCTTCAGAACAGAGCCGTTTGCGCAGTGCACCCGACTCGATGGATATTATCTCCATGTGGAGTCAGTGGCACAGTTTGAGCCGGGAGCAGATCGAAGACAAAGCTTTCGTGCAGCAGGTATTGGGGACGAAGGTTGTTTTCTGCATTTCAGCAAAAGATGTTCCCGAAGAGTTCAAGGTTGACGGTCAGATCACCGATGAGTCCCTTAAAGACTATGCCAGGGCATGGGGCAAGGATTCAATTGATAAATATCAATATGACGGTATTGATATTGACTTCGAAACCGCTGCAGACCATTTGGGACCGCTGAATACCACGCCCGGACTGTTTAAGAAGTTCTGCGAAGAGTTGAGCCAATATATCGGTCCTAAATCGGGGACAGGACGTCTGTTCCTGATCGACGGTAACATTGATGCTCTTGATCAGGGTATTGCCGAACTTTGTAATTATGGTGTTTCGCAGGCTTATGGATGCTCGTCTGCGACCATGGGCTATACATCATTGACAAGCCGTACGGCAAGTGCAGAACGGGTGGGCTGGAAAGCCGATCAGCTTATTTTTACTGAAAATTTCGAGTCTTATTGGAAAAGTGGCGGTAGACCTCATACGACCTTATCTGGTGAACAGATGATGTCGTTGCAGGGTATGGCCGATTTTGCGGTAAATGGCACTTCGTGCGGCTTTGGCGCTTATCACATGGAGTATGAATATGGCCATTCGGATATGCCTTATAAATATATGCGTCAGGCGATTCAGTATGCAAATCCGGCCCCGCATGGGGACTATTCGAAAAATTTGGTTACGTTGAACGAGGCAGGCGAGTACGCTTTCGAGATTCCGGTCTTTCCTTCGGGCATGAGTGACGGCATCCGGTTCTCGTTGACGGGCTCGTTGACGGGTGTCCCGACAGCCGATGCCGAGATTCCGCTGGTTGTGGACAACAGTCTGGTGACGGCTTATAACAATTATTATTATACGGAATATAAAACGCTGGATCCCGCACTTATCTCTTTTTCCGGACCGCTTCATTTCGTGGCCGGGTCACAGGATTCGGAAACTCCGGTTATCGTCGGCATTACAGATGTTACGACATTGGGTGATGAGGAATATTTGGTTCCAGTGCGTGTTGATTTCTCAAAGCATTCAGGTTTTTCTGCCAATACCGACAAAGAGGTTTGTTACCTTAAGTTGAAGACGAAGCAGCAGGTTTGTGTTCTGTCGCTTCCTGGAATGGAGCAGGTGACTGAAATCTCTGTGATGCAAGGAGAAGACGGTATGGTCATTGAGAAGAAAGGTTATACGTTGCAATTGCAGGCCTCCATCGGAGTGCCTGTCGATAGCAAATTTTCCATTGTGGCTGATCCTGCCTTGGTTGATAGTTATAACAAACAGCACGGCACGAAATACACCCCGATGTCTGCGAATGATGTAACGCTTCCAGACGAGTTGTTGCTTCCGAAAAATAGTCAGGCGACCACCCCTGTTGAGATTAAGGCTGTTGATTATGAAAAACTGACGTCGGACGGATCGATGGTGGTTTTGAAAGTCGATCTTGGCGGGAATGCGGATTTCAATACCATTGGAGATAAGGATATTGTTAAATTCGTGGTATTCAAAAAGATGGAAGGGAATATTGAGGAAAATGCTACGCGGGTTCCCGGTACGGTGATTGCGGATATGAGCGGATGGACTTATGATGCTCCGGGTGCAGAAGGGCTCGTCTCTTCGCAAATGTTCGACGGAGCAATAGCGATGAATCAATCAGGCTGGTATATTACAAACGGCTCCGTGACGGCGACTGTCGATATGGTGAATGTTCATACGCTTGCAGGTTTCCGCATCCGTCCCATGTATGGTTTAGGCTATTATAAGGTATTACGGCTTTATGACGTGAAGACGAGCGAAGACGGTCAGCATTGGGTTTCGCAATCGGGGGATTCTTTCGTCTCTTTGGCTTTGAGCGGTGATGATTGGCAGTATGTGAAATTCTATAAGCCTGTTTCTTGCCGTTTTGTCCGAATGACCTATCGTTGCGATAAAGAGAGTGCGCTCAATGGTTATGTAGGATGCAATGAATTCAATGCCATTGCTTCGAATTAATTGTTAAATACGGAAAAACTATGAACCTGAAATATTTTATTGTTTTTGTCGCAGGTATGGCTGCTCTTGCAGGGTGTCAGGAGGCTTCCGAATACATACCGTCGATTTATATCACCGAGGCACAGCGGCAAGAGGTTAAAACCATTACGATCTCCCAAGCTGGAGAAAAAGCCGAATTTACAGTTTCGGCGGCACAGATTGTCGACCGTGATACGCATGTGTCGTTTGAAGCATGTCCGGAACTGGTTGCGGATTATAATGACAGATACGGACGGACTGCCGTTGCACTCGAAGACTTTACGTTTGCGAAAAAAGAAGTGGTGATTGCTGCCGGTAAAAATGTTTCGGAAAGTGTCGAAGTTGTCGTGAACGAGGAACTGAAACCGGGAACATTCTATTGTCTGCCGGTCAAGATCGCCTCTACGGACGGAGGCATGTCGATCTTGGAATCGTCGAGTAAGCTTTTTCTTGTATTCCGGGCACCGGTTAGGAGTAAAGCGGTCTATATTGGGTCAGGCAACAAGTGCTTTGTTCCGACTTTCCCCGAGCATCCCTCATTTGAAGGATTGAATCTCGAAACGATGCAGGAGGTGACGCTTGAGTGCCGTGTTATGGTCAACTCATTCACGAAGAGCGATCCCTACATTTCGTCGATTATGGGATTTGAGGGTGATGTTTGTATGCGTTTCGGCGACGTGAAGATCGGCTATGACGTGCTCCAGGTCTGCAAGGGTGATTATCAGCCGGCAGCTATCAATTCTCCTTGTGCTCCGAACCTGTGGTATCACGTGGCCGCCGTGTGGTCGCGCTCTACATTACGTGTTTATATTGACGGAAAGTTTGTTGCTGAGCAGACGCACAAGGGCGAAACTGTCAACCTTGCTGGATACCATAAATTGGGCCGTACTGGAATTGGCTTCAGTTTGGGTGCAGCTTCGGTTTATAACAATAACCGTCCGCTTAACGGTTATTTGGCCGAGGCACGTGTCTGGTCGCGGGCGCTCTCGTCGAATGAAATCGCCAACAACAAGGATTTGGTGGTTGTCGATCCGCAGTCGCCCGGCTTGCTGGCCTATTGGAAGATGAACGAATGCGAAGTGCTTGAAGAGCCTCGTAGAGACCCGATTCTTAATCGCATTTTCTATAATCGGATTGTCGATCAGACGGGCCACGGATATGATGCCTACGGGGAAGGAAGAAATCCGGATTTTATTGACACCAATTGGTAAGCGACATACATTTTTTCGAAATGGTCCTGTTTTTTGAATCCCTATTTTAAG
>OLVS01000731.1_pt1 | contig 13659 bp, 14 predicted proteins | sample 1644121 | NCBI WGS metagenome assembly OLVS01 (sample SAMEA103958121, study PRJEB25191) | human gut metagenome
CACTTTTCGAGCTTGCTGAGCTCCACGGCCGCCGCCGCGCCGAGGCGCGCGTTGTTGAACACGAGCTGGATGTTGGAATCCAGGCTGTCGCCGCCGGTCAGGTCCTTGATCTTGGCGAGCAGATACGGCGTCGTGGCCTTGCCGTGGATGCCGTCCTTCTTCGCGTTCTCGATGATCTTCTGAGCCACGTTGGAGGGAACTTCCTCGTAGCGTTCAAACTTCATGGTGAAGCTGCCGCGGGACTGGGTCATAGAACGCAGGTCGGTGGCATACTTGAACATTTCAGCCAGAGGAGCCTCCGCTTCCAGCAACTGGCCTTCCTCCACCTGATTGGTGCCCATGATGCGGCCGCGCCGCTTGCTCATGTCACCCATGACGTCGCCCATGTATTCGTCCGGCACGGTCACTTCCACATGCATGATGGGCTCCAGCAGCACGGGGGAAGCATCCATGCAGCCCTTCTTGTAGGCAATGCGGGCAGCGGTCTTGAAAGCCATTTCGGAGGAGTCTACCGGGTGGTAGGAGCCATCGTACAGCTTGGCATGCAGGCCGACCATGGGATAGCCCGCCAGAACGCCCTTCTTGATGTTTTCGCGCAGACCCTTTTCAACAGAGGGGATGAAGTTGCGGGGCACCACGCCGCCGACAACCGCATCTTCAAACTCGAAATCGATGTTGGTATCGCCGATGGGGCGGAACTCGATCCACACATCGCCGAACTGGCCGTGACCGCCGGACTGCTTCTTGTGGCGGCCCTGGCAGGATACGGTCTTGCGGATGGTTTCACGGTAGGGGATGCGGGGATCCTGCAGCACGGCGTTGGCGCCGAACTTGGACTGCAGCTTGTTGCGGATCACGTCCAGATGCAGCTCGCCTTGGCCCCACAGGATGGTCTCGGTGGTTTCGGCGTTCTTTTCCAGACGGGCCAGGCCGCTGAAGACCTTATCTTCTTCGCCCTGCTTGGCGGCGTAAACGGCCTTCTGCACGGAGGGCTCGGGGAAGCTGATCTTTTCGTAGCGGATGGGGTTGGCGGCGTCGCACAGGGTGTCGCCGGTGTTGGTGAACTGCAGCTTGCTCAGGGCGGCGATATCGCCAGCGCTTACCTGAGAAACGCTCAGCTGGTTCTTGCCGCGCAGCAGGAACAGGCCGCCGGCCTTTTCAGTCTTTTCGCAGCTGCTGTTATACAGCGCGGTGCCGCTGGTCAGGGTGCCGCTGCATACGCGCAGCATGCTCAGCTTGCCCACGAAGGGGTCGGCGATGGTCTTGAACACAAACGCGGAGAAGGGCTCGGAAGTCTTGCCCTCGCGGATGATTTCTTCGTCGTTCTTGGGGTTGACGCCGGCGAAGGAAGCTTCTTCGGGGGAATGCAGATAGGCGCTCATCACGTCCAGGAGCTTGGCAACGCCCACGCCGGTAACGGCGGATACGGGCACGGCGGGCACGATGGAGCCGCTCTTCATGCCGGCGCTGAAGCCCTGTAGGATTTCTTCGTGGCTCAGTTCGCCTTCTTCAAAGTATTTTTCCAGCAGCTCGTCTACGGCTTCCGCGGCGGCCTCAGTGATTTCGGCCAGCGCGTTTTCAATGGCGGGAGCCATATCGGCAGGCACGGGGATTTCCTTGAGATCCTTGCCCTTGCCGGAGTAAGCCTTGTTTTCCAGCACGTTTACAACGCCAGTGAACTTGGCGCCCTCGCCGATGGGCAGCATCAGCGGCACCACAGAGGAGCCGAACTTTTCACGCAGCTGCTCGATGGTCTTTTCATAGTTGGCGTTTTCCGCGTCCATACGGTTGACGATGAACATGCGGCATACGTTGTTCTTCTTGGCGTAAGCCCAGGCTTTTTCAGCGCCCACAGTCAGGCCGCTGACGGCGCCTACCACGATCGCGGCGGTTTCCACCACGCGCAGGGGACCCATCATTTCGCCGATAAAATCAAAATAGCCGGGAACGTCGATCAGGTTGATCTTGGTGCCCTTCCATTCCACAGGAGCGGTCGCGGCGCTGATAGAAATACCGCGTTTGTTTTCTTCGGCGTCAAAGTCGGTCACGGTGGTGCCGGCTTCAACCTTGCCCTGACGGTCGATCATGCCCGCGGCAAAAAGCATAGCCTCGGTGAGGGTGGTTTTGCCCTCGCTGCCGTGACCCAGCAGCGCGATGTTGCGGATGTCTTTGGTTTTGTAATCAGCCATTGTTGGTTCCCCCTATGATATAACATTTATTTCCATTGAGAAGTGATGCGTGCAGCATAAAGAAAAAACGCATTACACACTTGAATATTCTAACAGATAAAAAGCAGAATAGCAAGAGAGTTTGACTGAAAAATTACCGATTTGTACAACTTGGTAGGACTTTATACAAATTTTATTCGGGAATGTGCAGCAATCGCTCGCTTTGCAGCCTGGCAAGGTCGATATCGGGGACGTTCAGCCAAAGATGATAACGGCTTGAGACGTCATCAGGCGGCAGGGATGCGTCGCAAAGCAGGCTTTCTTCAGCCAGGCGGCGCGTCAATTGCCGCACCGCGCCCTCGTTTCCATCCAGCACCAGCGTAGCCGCAGGCAGCAGGGAGCGGATAGTTTGCTTCAAAAATACATAATGCGTGCAGCCAAGCACCACGGCGGCGGGCGCGCGGCCATCGGCCAGATAGGGCGCGAATTTTTCCGTCAGGTAGGCGCGCACGGCAGGGGTGTCGATTTCGCCGCGCTCAACAAAATCCATCAGCCCTGGGCAAGGCAGCGATACGGCGCGCTTACCATAGCTATTATACAGGCGATGGTATTTTTCACTGGCCAGCGATACGGGCGTAGCCAGCACCAGAATCTGTCCCTCGGGGCATTGATCGTGCGCCAGCTTCAGCGCCGGCTCCATGCCGATGATAATCAGCTGTGGGTATTTTTCACGCAGCTGGGCGGCGGCGGCGCAGGTGGCGGTGTTGCAGGCGATGACCAGCGCCTTTACACCTTGATCGAGCAATTGCTTGGCGACGCGATCCGCGCAGGCGCGCACCTCCTCCTCGCTTTTGGTGCCGTAGGGGGCATTGGCGATATCGCCATAATATATGAAGCGCTCGCCAGGAAGCAGGCGCAGCGCTGTGCGCAATACGCTTAATCCGCCCACGCCGCTGTCAAATATGCCGATGGGTAGATTTTTCCGTTCGGTATCCATGCAAATAAACGCTCCTTTCCGTTTCAATTATAATGCCAAGCGCGCACGTATGCAAGAAAAACAAAAAGCCGCCCAACAGGCGGCGTGAGGAACCCTTTTATTCGATCTGCCCATCCGCCAGCGCGCAGATGGCGTTTGCCAGGTAGGGCATGGCGGCCAGGGCTTCTTCCAATGTGTTCTGGTTGTTGCCTACCTCGATCAGCACGCAGCAGGGCGCGACATGCTGATTATACCGCCCGCTTTTCAGGCTGACAGGGCGGCAGATGCCCTCGCATTGCAGGTTCAGGCGGTTGGTCAGCGTTTGAGCAATGGTACGGTTGCTTTCCCAGTCGGGCTTGATATCATAGCCCGCGCCAGTCTGCCCGGTGCCCTTGCCGATAAGCATCAGCAGCCGCGCCGACGCGCCGCTGGGCGTATCGACGGTGTTGGGGCCGTTGCCCTTGGAGTAAGCGTCGCGGTGCAGATCGATATACAGATCATAGCTTTCGCCATTCTGCTGGCGTTTTTGCAGCATTTCCAGCGAGCGCTGATAGGCGGTGGACAGCTTGGGCGGCTCATAGGGCGTGGTATCATGGGTGACGCTTACGCCCGCATCGGTAAGCAGCTTGGTCAGGTAGCTGCCCACGGCCACTACGTTGCGGTCGGGGCTGCTGGTGCGCCATTTCTCCTTGGAGGTATAGGGATAAGCTTCGGTGGCCGTATAGGCCTCGTAGGTGTGGGTATGATAGATCAGCACCCGAAACGCGCCGGGCTGCGGCGTACTTTGCGCGCTGATAACCTCCAGACGAAAGCCAGATTGCGGCTCAGCCGTAGGGGAAGGCGCAAGCGATGGCTGCGAGGCGGAGGGCGCGGGCGATATCACGGGCGGAGCCGCAAGGGTTGGGGTCGCCGTAGGCGCGGGAGAGGGGGAGATCGTTACCTCTGAAAAGATAGAAAAAACGGCGCTTTCCCCTCGCGCGGAGGGCGAGATGGAAAGCGTCAGGATCAGCGCCGCCGCCAGCACGGCAGCGCGCAGAAACGCTTTTTTCACAATGCAGACTTCCTTTCCCATGCGGACGGCATGCACAGCTTATATGTATGCGCCGTCACAGGGCTTCATTCGTCAGCATCAGGATTTCCTCCCGGCTCAGCTGCGGCTGCAGGGCCAGATTCAGGCTCATGCCGATCACCTGCGAAAGCTCGGCTACCAGCTGATCGATTTCGCGCGGCGTAACCACCATTTCGCCCAGCGGCTGGCTGAGAATCCGCTGCGCCAGCGCGTCCGCGGCGGCCTCGCGCTCGGAAGCGTCGGGATAATCGTCCAGAAGCTGCCGCAGCGCGTCGCGGATAATCACGCTGCCGTACACCACCGTCGGTACGCCCACGGCGATTACGGGCACGCCCATGGTCTCTCGTGTGATGCCTGCGCGGTGGTTGCCCACTCCGCTGCCCGGCTGGATGCCGGTATCCGTCACCTGAATGACCGCGCCGATGCGGCGGCATTCTCGGGCGGAAAGCGCATCGATGGCGATGATTGCGCAGGGCTTGGCATGCTCAGCAGCGCCCTGAACAAGGTCGGCCGTTTCCATGCCTGTTACGCCCAGCACGCCGGGGGCCAGCGCGCATACGCCGCGCAGGCGGTCCAGCAGCGGCTGCGAAAGATGCCCGCGCAGGTGCCGCGTAACCAGCAGCGTTTCTACCACCTGGCTGCCTAATTTATCGGAGGTAATGCGCCGGTTGCCCAGGCCTACGATCAGCACATCGCCATCAGGCGGCAGCAGGCTTTGCAGCGTATCCGCAATGGTCTGCGCCAGCTCCGCGCGCGCGGGCTGCGCCATCTGATGCAGCGGCGGAATTTCAAAGGTGATGTAGCGCCCACAGGGCTTTTGCAGCTGCCGTGCGGCCTCTTCGCTTTCGATGCGAACTTCGCAGCGCGCGCAGTCGCCCGCTTGGGTATTGATCACCTGCACGCCGGGAACGTCGGGATGATCCGCCGCGCGCTCCATGGCCAAATCGGTTCGATACTGCATCCGCCTCGCCTCCACAGGCGCAGGATGCCCGGACGGTTTATGTTTTATGCTGTGGATCCTGTTATTGCCATCCGTCCCGCGCCGTGGTATAATGGCACGTATGAATGCAAAGGAGGCGCGCAAATGGCCATTGCGTATTTGAAATCGGGAAAGGAAGCCCGCGTGCTGCAGGGCAATCCCTGGGTGTTCCGCAGCGATATCGACCGGGTGTCGGGCGCATGGGAGCCGGGCGATGTGGTATCGGTCAAAAGTGCGCGCGGCCGCATGCTGGGCTGCGCCTTCTATAATCCGCAGTCGCAGATTTCGCTGCGCTTTGTGACCTTCCGGGATGAGCGCGTCAACGCTGATTTCATCCGAGCGCGCATTCATCGCGCTGTGGAATACAGGCGGCTGTTTGCCGATATGCGCTCCTGCCGGCTGGTATACGCCGAATCGGATGGTCTGCCCGCGCTGATAGTGGATAGCTTTGGCGGCGTGCTGAGCGTGCAGTGCCTGTGCCTGGGCATGGAAAAATACAAGCAGACCATCATCGACGCGCTGGTGGATGAGCTGCATCCGGACGGCATTTATGAGCGCGACGACGTGCCGGTGCGCGAGCTGGAGGGATTGCCCCAGCAGACGGGTCTGCTCTACGGCGATGTGCCCGATAAGGTGGAAATGCAGGAAAACGGCGTGCGCTTTCTGGTGGATGTGAAGAACGGCCAGAAAACGGGCTTTTTCCTGGATCAAAAGGAGAACCGCGCGGCCATTGCGCCCTTTGTGCGCGGGCAGCGCGTACTGGATTGCTTTACGCATACGGGCAGCTTTGCCCTGCATGCTGGCCACTATGGCGCGATCGAGGTGACGGGCGTGGATATTTCGGATTACGCCTGCGAGTGCGCACGCGAAAACGCCGCGCTCAATGGCCTAAATAACGTGCAGTTTGTCGCGGCCAACGTGTTTGATCTGCTCAAGGAAAAGACGGCGGAGGGCGACTGCTATGATGTGATTATCCTGGATCCGCCCGCCTTTACAAAAACGCGTTCGGCGGTGGATGCGGCGGTGCGCGGCTATAAGGAAATCAACCTGCGTGCTATGAAGCTGCTGCGCGATGGGGGATACCTGATCACCTGCTCCTGTTCGCAGCATATTCTGCCGCAGATGTTCCAGGGCATCGTGCAGTCCGCCGCGGCCGATACGCACACACATTTGCAGCAGGTGGAGTTCCGCACCCAGGGCCGCGACCATCCCATCCTGCCTGCCTTGCCTGAAACGCAATATTTGAAATGCGGCATCTACCGGGTGGAGCGCTAAGCTCCGCCCGGCCGCTGCAAAAAATACAGCGAAATTGGAAAAAAGTGATTGACGCGCAGCCGGTTTTGTGATATAGTAATCTCCGCTGATGCGATGTAAGGCTCGACCGCCCTGCATTGATAGGCAGCGGAGCAATCCGCCAATTGAAAATGGAGAAGTCGCCTAGTTTGGTCGAGGGCGCGCGACTGGAAATCGCGTAGGCGTCAAAAGCGTCTCGAGAGTTCGAATCTCTCCTTCTCCGCCATAAACGGGCTGAAACTTTGATACAAGGTTTCAGCCCGTTTCTTTTTGTTCTTGCAGAATCCTAATGCAAAACGACTAATGCCCCCGGGAATTTTGTTTTCAATCTTTTGATGGCCTTTCAAAATAACGCATTCCAGTCCTTGATTAAGGGAGAAATTATTTATCGAGGAAGCTCTGGTGAATGTATTGCATAGAATGCTTTTTCCACTCATGATGGGGAAGTAAACGACTCAGGCAGCGTGGGGTCGCAACCTCAAAATTCCACCCTGCCTGAGTCATTTTGTCAAATGGTATCATCTGCTGCTCCCGGGCTTATACGGTACCGGGGATCGTATCAAATACCCCCTTCATCGCGTTCATTTTGTATCTTTCTCACTTGCAATCCTCCGGCGAATATGGTATAATTGAGCTGCAAGCCAATTTGGAATAGAGGGAGGCGCGTCCGCTTGCGACGCTATGACAGTCAGGACGCCCGGCGGCGGGTGCTGGCGGCCTGCGCGCGGCTGTTTCTGGAAAAGGGCTACACGAAGACCCGCATGGTTGACATCCTGCGGGAGGCGGACGTGTCCTCGTCATCGTTCCAGAATATATTCGGAGCGAAGGACGGAGTGCTGACGGCGTTCGTGGAGATCATGTTCAGCGGGCAGTTCGACGCGGCCCGGCAGCTGGCGGCGGATGCGCCCACGCCAGCGCACGTGTACGCGGTGGAGACGGCGCTGCAGCTGACGCTGACGGAGCTGAACGAAAACCTGCGCGACATTTATCTGGAGGCGTACACCTGCCCCGAGACCCTATCGCTCATCCACCGGCGCACCGCCGCGGAGCTGCAGGCGGCCTTTGGCGCTTATCTGCCGGAGGCAACCCCGGCGGATTTTCTGGAGATGGAGGTGGGCACGGCAGGCATGATGCGCGCCTACATGGCCTGTCGCTGCGGCCCGGATTTCCCGCTGGAGCGGAAGATCAGCCGCTTTCTGGAGATGAGCCTGAGCGTGTTCCGCGTGCCGGAGGACGAGCGGGCGCGGATCATCACCCATGTGGCGACGCTGGACATGTATCTGCTGGCCCGGCGTGTGATGAACGCACTGTTTGAATCCCTGTCGATGCACTTTGAACTATAAACGACCCTAATGAAGGAGGACATGAACATGAAGAAATGGTTTGTTGGTCTGCTGATGATGGCGATGGCGCTGGTGATGATCCCCAGCGTGGTGATGGCGGAGACTGAGGTTAGTTTTTATTGCCCCAGCTGCTGTGAGCAGCGTACCGGCATCAAATCCGATACATATGAATACTTTGACCAGAATACTCACAGACAACGCATAACATGTAAAGTATGCAACTATAAAGGAATGATCGTCAGTTCAGCCCACACCGAAACCAAAGCTGCCACCTGCCAGTCTGCGGCCTACTGCGGGGATTGCAAGAGCTACTACGGCTCCAAGGCGGAGCACAACTGGGGCGATTGGACTACGGACGAGAAGACCCACAAGCGCACCTGCCAGACGCCGGACTGCGGCGCGGTGGATGAGGGCAGCCACACCTGGGGCGCATGGACTTACTATAATGATGTCCACCACTATCGCGAATGCACCCGGGGCTGTGGTAGAAAGGGATTTAAATCCCACTCCGGCGGCAAGGCCACCTGCAATACGCAGGCGAATTGCGAGGTCTGCCATGAAGCCTACGGCAATTGGGACGTGGACAACCACGAGCACACCCGGACGAGCTATGCCAACGCCACCGGCGAACAGCATTGGGTGACGGTGGTCTGCGAGGACTGCAATCAGACCGTCAGCAGTACGTCGGAGGCCCACACCTAGGGCGACTGGACCGCGGACGGGACGACCCACACGCGCACATGCCAGTCGCCGGGCTGCGGCGCGGTGGACACGGGCAGCCACACCTCCGAGCCGAAGGCGACCTGCAAAACGGCGCAGACGTGCGCGATCTGCAATGTGCAATACAAGGACAAGACGAACCACGAGGGCGAGCGCAAGACCGCTTATTATTACTCCGAGTCTCAGCATGTGCTGCGTATAGATTGTTCATATTGCGGTGAACGCATTTCTATGGACTACGAAGCCCACACCGAAACCACCGCCGCGACCTGCACCACTGCGGCCTACTGCGCTGATTGCAAGAACTACTACGGCGACCCCGACCCGGATGCTCACGACCTCGTTCAGCACGCCGCGCAGGCTTCCACCTGCGGTGGGATGGGCTGGGACGCCTACGAAACCTGCTCCCGCTGCGACTACACCACCTATGTGGAGTTGCCCGCGCTGGGGCACGACTATCAGGCCAAGATCATCCCGCGCACCTGCGAGGACGACGGCTACACCCTGCACACCTGCACCCGCTGCGCGGATCGCTACGCCGATACCATCGTGCCGCACTGCGGCCACTGGTATGGCGAATGGTCGGCCAACGGCGACGGCACGCAGCGCGCGGAGTGCCTGCGCGGCGGCTGCCACCATGAAAAGACGGTCGATTGTGAGATCATCGAGCTGCCTGCGCTGAATATCTCCCTCTGCCCCGTGTGCGGCACGGCGAGCGACGGCTCCAGGCTGGCGCTGACCAATGCTTCCGTCAAGATCGTCAGCGGCAGAATCCCGCATGGCGAAGCCCTCCTGCGCGTAGGCACGCTGGCCAATGGCGAAAAACTGCTGACCGTGGGCTACGTCTACGGCGGCCAGCTTTCCAAGGCTTCCTGCCAGGTGAAGATCACCCTGCCCGCCGGGCTGCTGGAGGGCTATGCGCTCTGTCTGCTCTCCGAGGACGGCACGGAAGCCGAGCTGACGCTGGAGGGTGATGAGGAGGAGGAAACGGTCAGCTTCACGCTGGACTTCACCAATTCCGAAACGCCCGAGCAGGTGATTCGCCTCATACCGGAAGTCTAGTTCTGCGCTGGCCCTGCGCCTCGCTGCGGTTCGCCCGCAGGAAGGCGCAGGGCTGTATTTGGGATCCTGCACATAACTTCATAAAATACCTTTCCCTGCGCATGAGGGGAAAGTCAATGACTCAGGCAGTGGGGACTTTCATGTTCAGATTCCCATTCCGCCTGAGCCATTCTGTCAAATGGCATACATGCTGCACAGCGCTGTTTTACGGCCCGTCCGGCTGATACGGAAGCTCCCTGCTCACGACGGCATAGTGCGGACGTGCCCGATCCATCACACCGCGCATATAAACCTCCATCGCAATCGTCCCAGCATATCTCATATAGACCGACCGGCAATCGTCCGCAAATCGGAAATCCAGCTTCTTTCCCATATATCCATGGAGCAATGCCGGCGCAGAATCAAACGCGGCATTTTCGCCCGGATGTTTTCGCAGATACATTTCTGCAATGTTCATCTGCTCACCGGCGTGCTGACAGGCTGATTTCTTTATGTATGCCAGTTGCTTTTCCAGATCTGTTTCAGTCCATTTCTTCACTTGTCTCGCCTCCGCAGGCGCTATATTCGCTCTGCCCGAAGACGGCAGACAACGTAGGCGGCGATAAGTAAAAACGTGGTATACGATAACAGCAACACCCCAGCTCACTCCGGCATCGTACCGTGGCAAGCTGGGGTGTTCGCATTATGGGTTACAGGCTCATACCGTTGCGGAAATTGAAGCGGATATCATCATTGGCGTGTATAGTGACGCTTTCTACCAGCGCCGTCCATGCCTCTGGCGAAAACTCGCTGATGAGGTCGGATTTGTCGATGGTAGCGATACGTGCTACAGGCGGCTGGGCATATAAGGTTACATCCCCAGCAGAGGTTGCTGTGATACTTAAGGAAATGGAGGGACGCACCGATGGATAAGCGAATGACGGCAAAGGAGTATTTGGAGCAGGCGCACCGCCTCGATCAGCGGATAGACGCAAAGCTTGAACAGATTATGCAGCTGCGCTCTCTGAGCCAGCGATATACTGTGGCTTTCGGTGGCGAGCATGTGTCACATACCTCTTTACAGAAAAGTTTGAACAGGCTCGCTTCTGCCGCCACGACTGACGCCAATGCACTGATTGACCTGTGTCCGATCCTCACGGGCAGACACATTTTGGGCGGGTGTTTTTTCATCGTCTACGGGTTTTGAGAGCCCCCTCTCTCGACAACGGCGCTTGCCTTGTGTGCCTTGATGTAGGTGCTGTCTATGCTGATGTCCTGCAAGTCGGCATCCTCACCCAGTTCATGGAAGATTCTCTCGATCAGGCCGCTTTCCGACCACTCCCTGAACCGCTCGTATACCGTCTGCCACGGACCGTATCGCTCCGGCAGATCACGCCAGGCCGCTCCGCTTCGGGCAATCCAGAAGATGCCGTTCAGCATCTCCCTGGGTTCTCGCCTCGGGCGTCCCTTATCACCTATCTGCCGCTCTGGAAATAGGGCGCTAGCCGCTCCCATTCGGCATCTGTCAGTTTGTACCGTCGAATTATTCGCTTCATCTGACCTCACCTCTTGGAATTTATTCGACGTCGAACCCTGTTTTTCCTTGCCTTACTGCATTTTTTCTCGTTCCTCGACTGTATTCATGCTTTTAGAAACACACTCTAGCGCTCCGGAGGATCTCGTCTGCTCGGAAGCTGGTATTCAGCCCATCCCGAATTGCATCCCGAGGAAGAATCACAGGCATGCGGTTGTGAATAAACTGTATGCTCTCCGCAGGTTCACGTGCCAGGGTGGAAAACACAAACCTGTCATGCTCAAAGCAATAGATGGTTGAGTTTTGCGGTTCCATGAGCCAATCGATGATTCGCTTTGTTCAGGCGGTTCCTGATCGATACTCTTCCAGAACGAACTTTAACAGCAAGGGATCATCCGTTATGATGCAGTCGCAACCCAGATCGATCAGGTGGCGCATATCTTCGGCATCGTTGATGGTCCAATACTGCACAGCCACATTGCGTCGGTGCGCACGGTTGATCAGCCAGCGGTTGTCCAGCGGGATTTCAATCCCCAGCTCATAGGACATTGGAATCTGAAGACAGGCGAAGCTGCTCTTTTCAAAGTAGTTCACGCCGAGATACTGCGTTTAAGATGAATTTTCTGGCAGCACCCACCGAGGCGCCGCGGAACAGGTCGGGATAGGCGGTTTGCAGCTCTTCCTCGATCTCATCATGGAAGGTGCCGATCACGATTTGATCCATGTAGCCGGGATACTGCTGCAGGGTTTCGTAGAGGATGCGACAGGCCTCGTAGCCAGCTTCTCCGCCGTTCTTGATCTCCACGATGAACAACAGGTTCGGATGGCTCTCATAGAATTCTGCAAACAGCTAGTTAGCAGTGGCGATCTGCAGGCCCATTTCAGCCGGATTGGCGACATTCCTGTAGATGCGCTCGCCGTTCGGATCTTCGAAATAGTAGCCAAAATTGTACGCTTACAGCTCTGCGAGGGTCATGTCGCAGATATAGTGGCGGTTTTCCTCATTTTCGCACAGCGCGACGACCTCCTCCAGACTCAGATCGCCGTTGATGTTGCAGGTTTCATCGATATATGCGTTGTGGTTGTAGACCAGATGACCGTCCTTCGTCAGGTACAGATCGCTTTCGATGATGTCCACACCGATGGTGTTAACCGCCTCCCAGAAGGCGAACAGCGTGTTCCCCGGATTGTGGCGCTGCCACCACGGTGCGCGGCGATGAGAGGAAGCTGTCCGTTGCCCACCACGAAGGGCGATGTCTCCACATTCTTTTCCGGCGGCAGGATGTTGATGACCAGCATAAATACAATGATAACCGCAAGAATGCTGAGGAGTATTTTGACAAATCGATGCTTTTTCATGCGTTCATTCCTTTCGTCGCACTTATTCCGGGAACTGCTCTTCATCGCTCAGTCCACCGGCAGGTTATGGGGGAAGGCTGTATTCACTACGATTGAGGAAGTATGGATTCTTCACAAGGCTCACTGCCCTTTTGCATAGCTTTCTTCGAACTGTATTTGCTGTTTTTTCTGTGCCTGCCTGTTTCGTCAACGACGATATTGCTCCTGCGTTCGCGTTCGGCCTGCACCTGTGCGAATTGTTCACTGGTAATGATCGCAGGATGTGATGCCGTCGCAAGATATGTGATATATGATTCCGAAGCGTCAGTCGCGGATGTGTCTGTGTACTTTTTCAGAATCACGACATCCCCGGTGTATTTCCTGTTATCAAGCATGACTTCAATGGTATGTTTCGACCATCTTTCTTTCCCAGCAGGCGATGGTATTTTTTGTTCATACAATGATGCAATAATCCCAACCTCGCTCTTTCCAGAGAGGTACATCGAAAAGACCAAGCGCACTACCTCCGCCTGTTGCTCATTGATGACCAATTCCCCGTCGGAATCATTTTCATAGCCATAGCACGGGCGTGAATACAGGCGTGATGTCCCATTCTCCAGACGCCGCTGCATACCCCAATTCACGTTTTGACGCCGGTTCTCATTTTCCGCTTCCGCAATACTGCTCATGATCGAAATCAGCAAGGTGTGCTCAGGATTGCTGCTGTCCAGGCTCTCCTGCTCAAAAATGACATGAACGCCAGATCTATGCAGTTCGTTAATGACCTGCAGTGCTTCGATTACATTACGTCCGAAGCGGCTGATGCTTTTGCAGAGGACAATATCAAACTTGTGATTGGATGCATCCTCTAGAAGACGCATAAACTCTGTGCGTCCGGCAATTGTTGACCCACTTCGGAAATCCAAGTATATATCACATAGTGTCCACAATGGGTTCGCGGCAACCAACTGTGTAAGCTTGGAAACCTGATTCGTCATGCTGTTGAGCTGTTCCTGTGTGTGCGTACTGGTTCTGCAATATATCACAACCCGGTGCAGATCAAATGCCAGACGCCGGGGGAATATCTTTGTGATGTCGCGTTTGGACAATGCAAAGTCACCCCTTATCTGCAAAATAGCCTAAGGCAATACCGCACAAACCCAGACAAAAGACAACAAAGCCTTTACTTTTGTGATAT
>OLVS01000733.1_pt1 | contig 13645 bp, 10 predicted proteins | sample 1644121 | NCBI WGS metagenome assembly OLVS01 (sample SAMEA103958121, study PRJEB25191) | human gut metagenome
CCCTTTGAAGAAACCGCCCGCCGCCGTCCCCTGCTTGTCGAGGATGACGACCAGCTTGTCGCCGTTGTTGAATTTCTCCTTGATGGCATCCTCGCCCGAAGCGACCTGGCATTTGGTAACGCCGTCCATCACCTCGACAGCCACGATGGTGCCGATCTCCGACTTGGTTACCTTCGGGCCGATCTTACGCTCCAGGAACACCTTGAAACGGGTCTTTTTGGCAACGCCCATCTCCGTACCGCCCGAGATATAAAGCTCCTTGACACGGCCTTTCTTGTCGGCCTCGCCCAGCTCGAGGATATAGGTCTCGAACTTGAAATGCTTGTCCACGAACCCGACCATGCCCTTGCGGAGGTCTTTCATCGCGTCGTTGAACGCGCCGTCCTTCGAATCGGCGTCGATACCCGAAACCGAAAGGTCTTCCGAACCGATCATGGCGCCGTCGGCAATGTTATATACCTTCAGCGAATAGGTCACCTCGGCCTTGTTGTACATCTTGCCGTCGATATCCGACTTGAACTGCGAGAACGAAACGTTGTTGGCCTGTCCGATGACGACCTTCCTGGCACCCAACGCCTTGTAGGCGGCTTCGCTTTCGCTCTTCCAGTTGGCATCGTTCACCACGTCCTCGACGTTGCGGTCGGCATAGAGTTTCGACAGCGTACCGTCGGTCAGTGCGTCGACGATGTGGAAACGGCCGCGGTCGGCAAAACCCGACAGGACGGCCGCCCGGATGTTGTCACAGGCTGCCTGGCTGACAGCGGAGGTGTGCGTAAAAGGATTGATGATGACAGTCTCCTTCGAAGGATCGTCCTGGGCAGAGGCGCCCAGCCAAACAAGCACGGCCACAGCGGCCAAAACGGTTTTGAAACAGTTTTTCATAAATATAGCTGAGATTAAAAGGGTTAGGAATCGCATGCTTTATGATGGGACATAGCTCCTGCAGTCCCCCGCACCTGGGAACTAAGCAATAAATGTAAAATTAAAAAAAAAGGAAAGCGTGGTGCTGTAGCTATATTTCAGAGTGGGAAGGTTCTTGCAAAACCTCGAGAATAAAATAAGCAACAGTCCCACGCCTATATCCGTAAACGGATAAGACGCGGAGAAATGCCGGCTTATTCTCTTCTCAGTATTAATTTGCAAGATTTACCACTCGAGAATAAACTTACACTTTCCGTGTATTCAATATGTTACTGCAAAAGTAGCATATTCGGCGGAAATTGCAAAACATCTTGCCCTTTCGGGTGCTGTTGCCGTATTTAATTGTGCAAAGTTCTTGAAAACAAAGTTTCTATCCAATAGCAGGGAGTATGGAATCGAAACTTTGTTAGTTGTAAGTTGGGTTAATCGTTCCCGCAAATTTCTTGTATTACGCCGTCCATGTAAATCGCCTGCCCGCTCGTCAGCCGTCCCCACCAACGACACCCTAATTTGTCAATGATGATTTCGCCCTGCTCTTTCAGTCGTTCGGCCAGCCACGGAGTAACAAGCCACCATTCCAGCACCTCGTCCCCGTTAAAGGGATAGATATATTCCTCGTCGATTTTCCCCGCTTGGATCAGCTCTTCGATAACCGTGCTTTGTCCCCATAAAACATGGATGTCCGTAATCCGTTTAGCTCTCTCTTGTGTTTCGTACATAGCGGTTAAGTTTTTGTTTATCGCTTATCAGTAGTAATCTAACTTCATGTAATATCAATAATTTTATGCTGTTATATGGTTTCGGGCATAAATAGGGGGCGGCTTGTATTATGTGGAATCCTATTAAATGGGAGGGATAAAAATTCGGTTTCCCATCCGAAAAGGGGGAGGGGTGAAAAATAGGGATTGTCCGCTCGGTCGGGGTATTTAGGTCTTGTTTGTCTGCGAGTGACAACCTTTTCAGAAAATGATATTTTATAGACCCTTTCACAAAGTTTGTCACCTTTTGGTTGCGGGGCAGTTTCGGCATAAATCGCACGATATGGGGAGTGGATGATAAATAGATTTACCCAAAACTACCCTATAAAAGAAAGAATCGCTATCTTTGCCGAAAAGCAAGTGTACCATGTCCTATAAACCGCCTTACACCATTACGCCGAAGATCACGAATTTGGTTGCACAAATCAGCGAAGCAATCGGCAGCTATTATGCGCATGAAAATCTGCGTCTGCATCGGGTCAATCGGATCAAAACGATTCACGGCACGCTGGCTATCGAGGGCAACACGCTTTCGACGGAGCAGGTCACGGCGGTATTGGAGGGAAAACCCGTCGTTGCTCCTATTAACGAGGTGCAGGAGGTGCGCAACGCCCTTAAAGCGTATGAATTGCTCGACACGCTCGATCCCTGTAAAGTCGATGATCTGTTAAAGGCTCACGCCACGATGGAAGCGGGATTGATCGACGAAATCGGTTGTTTCCGCAAAGGTGGTGCGGGTGTGGTGTCGGGGAAAACGGTTATCCATTATGCGCCCGATGCCGAACGTGTGCCGTTTCTCGTAAACGATCTGTTCGAGTGGTTGCGCACCACGGATGAACACCCGTTGATCGCAAGTTGCGTCTTTCATTATGAATTCGAGTTTATCCATCCGTTCGCGGACGGTAATGGTCGCACGGGGCGATTGTGGCAGACCTTGATTTTGAGCAGGTGGCGGCCTATCTTCAAAAACCTGCCGATCGAAAACATTGTATATAAGTATCAAAAGGAGTATTATAAGGCGATTGCCGTAAGTGGCGGTAAAGCGGGTTGCACGCCTTTCGTCGAGTTTATTTTGGGGGTAATCGCCGAAACGCTCACTACCCAAGAAACTACCCGAAAGACTACCCAAGAAATTATTTTGGAAGCCATCGCCCGCAATCCCAGCATCACACGGGCGGAGTTGGCCGAGGTTGTCGGAATCTCGCCCGACGGCGTGAAATATCATTTGCAGAAACTCACCAAGTCGGGCAGGCTCAAACGGGTGGGGTCTACACGCCGCGGGGAGTGGGTGATCGAGTGACAGGAATTCCGAAAAAGGTACTTTTATAGACCCTTTTCAAAAGTTTGTCACCGACCTGTTTTCACCCGTTGCGGGCTATATGATCCGCTTTCCCAATTCGATGAACCGTTGTTTGTTGGTGCGCACCTCCCTGTACTCGAAATATATTCCGATCATCTTTGCCGTCACTTTTTTGCGGTAGGGGATGCCGAACCGCATAATCAGATCGTTCATAAAACGATTGACGGTGCACACGGGTAACTTGTCGCCCGTTTTCAACTGGGCGTACACCTCCCCGCAAACTTTTTTCGAGGTCAGCAGTTGTTGGCTTTCGTTTTCTTGTATCTGTTTGCCGATTGCGTTCATGTTGTAGTTGCACCGCTCGATCTCTGCCGCTCCGAGGGCGTAGTAGGCATCCACCATCATCGGCACTTGGCTTTGAATCTCCTCGCGCAGAAAGTAATATTCATTCCACGTTCGGTTTTGTTCCAGTATCTCCAACTGCCGCACGATTTCGCGGAACAGCTCTTTCATTTTCAGTCGGGGATTTATGCGTTGCAGTCGGTCGCAGTCCGACAACGGATAGATATGTTCGGCGCAATCCGTGTGAAATGCTTTCGCGTACTCCTCCCGCACCAGTTCGGCGTCGGTGTAGTACCGCTTGATCCGCTCGTCGTCGTAGGCGTTGTCCCACATGAACCAGTTGCGCGTTCCGTCGGCGTTCATGAACCGTTTATAGTCCATTCCCTCCAACGCCTGCGCACGGGTATCGCAACCTGCCCCCGACGCTTCGATTTGCAGGACTTGTTTGTAAACCACTTCGCACTCCTCCAACCTTGTGGCGATCTCCTCCCGTGATTTGCAGGGCATCTCCTTATTGGTGCTGAAAATATGCGCGGCATCCTCCACGCCGTTGCGGAAGCGTCCGACGATCTGCACGGCTTCGGTCGTGGGGTCGATGACGGTGTGCGCCGCAAACGAAAGGTCGGTCACGATCAGCACGCAGGCCGTTGTCGGCAGTTCGATGTCCACCGCCGAAAAGAAACGGCTCGTGAAAAAGTTGATTTCGTCCAGTTCTTCGAGCGAGGAGTAAGCCCGCGAAAAATCCCGCTTGCGGAGTTTCTTCACACTCTCGTAACTGCAAAAGACCTTGCACCGTTTCTCGATCTTATAGGTGCAGATCATGCGGTGGATCGTATCGGTCGAGTTCAGAAAGATGCAGAGCGGATGCCCTTTGCCTTTTACCTGTCCCATAAGGGTACGCACCCAGCCGACGGTGTTGTTCGTGTGTATGAGCAACATTTTCGGCTTGTGGTCGTAGGTCGGGCGGAGTATCTTCATCGTAAAGCCCTGCTGCTCGAAACGGGGATCGGACGGGATGATCGGCGTTGCAGAAACCATCGCCTTTTGTTTGCATCGGAAAAAATCATCCATCGGGAGCGTGATAGAGCCGCGGTAGCCTGCATCCTGTATCGTGCGCTCGCACTCGTCGAACAGCATGAACCATTCACCGTGCATATCCGTATGCGTCTGTATCATCGCCGAGCGGACTTTGGGGAAACTTTCGGGCGTGGTCATGATTTTCAGATAGCCGTCGTTGTAGTTCGTGTTCAGAAAGTCGATGATGTCCTCGGTCGTTACGCCCTCGAACACGCCGAGTATCTGTGGGTGCTTTTTCATCTTGCCCTCGATAACGGGAACATTCGGCTCGATGATGACGGAGTGTCGGGGCGCATTGATCTCGGCATAGGTCGCACCGCATCCCGTGACGGTCTTGTTGATGATCGAATTGGTCGGTATTTCGGGCATCACGGCGTCGAACCGCTGGCCTGCATCTATTGTGATATATTCAATCTTCATCTAATTGTTTGATTTGTAATTAAAAAACTTGGGGAGCGAGCGGTCAGACCCGCTCCCCTCGTTCAGCAGTTTAGTTCAGCAGGTCGGTGATGTCCTCCATTGCCTCGGCAGGCATCACGACTTTGCCGTTGGGAAAGTGGTACTTTTTGGCGAGGTAGCCGATGCCCTCCTCGCTCTCGTTGTACTCCTCGGAGGTGATCGCGGTCAGTTTCTCCATCTCGGCGGCCACCTCTGCCAGCCACTCGGACTGACAGCAGATTTCACGGTCGGGTTCAAACTCCGTCACTTCGGGCAACTCCTTACCCATCAGGAACGCCAGCAGGTAGTTCCAGATTTGGGCGTTGAGCAACAGCTTCCCGTCCAACTCGGTGTAACCCTTACGGATTCCGAACCACACGTAGCCGCATCCAGCCACGTCTACACGGGTGGTCACGATCAGGGTGGTAGCCCCTGCCGCAATCGCTTTCGCCAGCGTGCGGAACATTTTGGCGTTCCCTACGGGTTTGATTTTAATTACTCGGAGGTTCGTTTTCTCCTCCTGTTCTTCTGCGCGGTTCCCAGCTACCTGCTGCGATGCCGCTGTTACATTGATATTTTTCATATTATTAAAATTTGAGTTTGCATTGCCATTGATGTTTGCAAGCGTTTCCATAATCGTTATCTTTTTTATTAAGTTTTGTTACCGCCTCTTTCGGGCTGTCGGCTACTCCCTGTAATCTTGGTCGGCCGTACGCTCCGACCTCGTTCACGACTGCAAAAGTGGTCGATTTTTTTTGCTTCTCCGAGCCTTTCGAGGTAGAGGTTGCAGGCTATATTCAGACCTGTTCTTTACCTCTGTCTTTTAATTGGTTACATTTTGCGTTTCATCGGTCGTTTTTTTAGTTCAACCTCCACTTTCGGGCTTTCGGTTTCTCCCTGCGGATTCATCGGCCGTACGCTCCGATTTCCTCCGCTTGCAGTATATAAAACACTTGAACACGCCCTTTCGCTAATTGGTTTGGGGTAGAGAATATCGGCTTGTTTTCGGCCTGTTTTTTACCTCTGTTCTTCACTCCGTTGCAAAGAGCCGTTTTCAGTTGTTTTTTAGTTTGGTACATTGTCTTGTCGTTATTGATTACGCTGGCAAATATCGACCATTTTTTCGCGTTCTCCGAACCTTTCGAGGTAAACAATGTCGGCTGTTTTCATGCCTATTATTTACCTGCTCGTCAGTTTCATATCGGGTTCTTCCACTCCGTTACGATAACGCAAAAAACGCTCTTGGGTTTCGGCGGAGCAGGTAAAGAAAAAGGGTGCATTTCTGCACCCATTCTCTACCTGAAATATTTCGGTTATTCAGAATAAATCCTTATGAACGATATTGTCCGTTACGATGTGTATTTTCCCGAACGCGACAGACGGGAATTTCGGTATCTTTTCCCCGCCGTATTTCTGTACGTTCTTCTTTATATAGCCGATGTCGGCGCGTATGTTTTTGGGGTTGAAAGAACCGTCATAGCCTTTATAGGAGGGATAGCACCCGACGAAGCGGGTGTAATTGTAGATCAACCTGCAAAGTTCGTTCGGCGTGTCGGGATTCTCGGACATTGCATTTTCTTCATGGAGCATCCGATAAATCCCGTATGCGACAATCGGATAGCGCGTATTCATCGGCTTGGCTCCTGCCGACGGTTTGCGTCGTTCCAATTCCTGCCGTGCTTCCTCGGCGGTCTGAATGTCGGGGAAATAATCGGCGAGTTCCTTTCGGATTAGACGGAACAGCCAGTTATTCGTATTGGGAATCGTCTGCGGCTCCTGCTTGCGGCTGTTGGTGCGCAGGGTTACGGGCATTTCCTGTTCTCCGACACGTTCGTACAGGTTCCGATGCCGTTGTTCGGTTTCTTCCATAAAAAGCATCAGTTTCGCCCACTCGCCCTTATAGATGTTCCAATCTTCCCAATATCCGCGCTCGCATAACTCTTCCTCGCTGAATTTGCGGTCGGTGATGATGTAAGCCACGAATAAAAGGGCTTCCCGCAATCGGTCAGTCAACAGGGGCGTTTCTCCGAACAGTTCCATATAAGCGTCATAATCGAAACGGTTGGTCGGCAACCGTATTTCGTGTTCCTCTTGGATTGCTTTGGCGGCGGAGATGCCCGTACTCGATTCTATTTCATTGGTAAAGTATCCCAGCGTAATGCCGAAATAGTTTTCCAACAACGGGGCGATTTCCCGTAAGGAGCGGGTATCGGTAGCCAAACAGCCTTTCGAGCCTGTAAGTTCGTTCATAAGCGGTAATTGTTTCAACGAATTTACAAAATATAAGCTTGTTATATCGTTTAAATGTGCTATTTTTATAAAAAAATTGAGTATGAATGATAAGATTTTAGATCCGAGAATCAAGAAATTTCATGATGCTATTATCGATTACACTAATAGCATATATAGTATATGTGATTATTTTCAAGATAATTTTATGCTTTTGCAAAGACTGCAATCTCGATATAAGCAGGATTTACTAACTTACATAAAAGATAAGTGTAAAACTCAAGGCGATAATTTAATAGTTTCGCCTGACAAGTTTAATGAAGCAAAATTGTTAATCTCCAAAAGTAATCGCGCGAATAAAGCCTTGAGAGTTCTTCCTCAGAGCCTTGTTGTAGCTATGGTTTCTCAATATGATTCTCTGGTTAGTAATTTGATAAGATTGGTTTATGAAATTTTCCCTGAAAAACTTTATTCGTCAGAGGCGACAATTACCTATAAACAGCTTTTTTCTTCAGGGGATTTGGAGCAATTAAAAAATCAAATAATCGAGGATAAAATTGAAACGACATTAAGGAAATCCCATGAAGAACAATTAAAAGATATGAGTAAGTTAATAAACAATATCTCTTTAGATAAATTTTCTTTAAAAAAAGAGTTTATTGAAATAACTCAGAGACGAAATTTATTTGTTCATTGTAATGGGAAAGTTTCTAAGCAATATATTGATAATTGTGCAAATGCTGGGATAGAAAGAATAGCAAAAGAGGGTGATATTCTTGAAGTTGATGAAAAATATTTTAATAACGCATTTTATGTGCTTTTCTGTGTTGGTATAATGTTAGCCCAAACGATAATTCGCGTTTTATTGGATAAAGATAAATCGGTTTTAGCTGATATAGATTCATCTTTAAATAATGTAATTTATGAGGCGATATTTGATGAAAAGTATAATATAGCAATTTATTTATCTGAGTTTGCAACTTCTTCTGTTATGAAACATTCATGTCAAAAGGATGTTCTATATTTTATATTAAATCAAGCACAAGCTTACAAATGGGCTGGAAACGAAGACAAATGTCGCGAAACACTTGCAAAGGCTGATTTTAGTGCAGTTTTACCTGATTTTCAAATTGCAAAATTGGCATTAGAAGAAAATATTGACGAATTGTGTAAGTTGATGAAAATGTTAGGTAAGAATGGCTCTGTTATGACGGCGGTTGCGTATGCATCTTGGGCAATATTTAAACAAGTAAGATCTAATCCACTTTTTCAAGCAACCTATGAAGCTATTTTTGGAGAACCATTAAATATAGTAATTGAAGAAAAAGTAGAAACATTAGAACAAATAGGAAATTAGAAAGAAACTGAGACCGACTTGATAATGGGAATGTCTCCAATTAACAAAGTCGGTCTTTTTTACAATAAGTTTTGCATGGCCGCATCTATCTGCGAGTTCTCGAATGAATCGAGGTAGATTTGCGTAATCTTTTCCGAACTGTGCCCCAGCGATTCGCTGATGATGGATGTCGAAACTCCCGACCTTTTGAGCACGGTGGCGAACGAGTGCCGAGCAACGTATGTCGTGAGCGTGATAGGCAGGTGCAGATGCTCGCCGATTAGCTTCAGATAGCGATTTATCCGCTTGTTCGTCCGTTGCACCCGTCCGTACTGCTGTTGCGCCGTAACGTGAACAGAACGCCTTAAAACAGGGAAAATGTAATCCTGCGGATGTGCGTTCGGTTGGCGGTACTTGTCGATAATAGCAAGGGCAGCAGGTTGGAGTTGGAACGACAGGAGTTTACCCGTTTTCTGACGGTTGAAAACCAGCCGCCCGTCCACGATGTCGGCATAGCGGATGTGCAGAATGTCGGTCAGATTGATGCCGCACGACAGGTAGCTGAACAGGAACAAGTCCTTTGCCAGTTGCAGAAACGGTTTGGGGTATTTGGTCAGCGTCCGTACTTCGCAATCCATAATCCGCCGAATATCTTCCTTTGTCAGCGACCGTTTGGCCGTGGCTTCCTTGAATCGGCTCACTTTGAACGTGTCGAAAGGGTAGTCCGTTTTCTTGATTAGGCCGTCGGTGATTGCGCTGTTGTAAAGCACCCGCAACGAACGGAAACGGATGCCGATGGAGTTGTCGGAATAATGCCGTTCCACCCGCAGCCATTGTTCGTACCGTTTCAGCCATTCGGCGTCGATGTCTATAAAATAAAAGTCCAGCGAACGGCAGAATTTCGTCAGCGAGGTGCGGAGTTCCTGAAAGGTCTTGGCGTTGCCTACACGTTTCTCGACCAGCAGACGGTCGATGTAGTCGTTCAGATATTCGCCGACGGTTTGGCGCACGACCTTGCGGGATGCCTTTTCGACAAGCGTGTTCAACGTGTACTCCTTATCGCTGGTTTTGAAATCCATGACCTGACTTTGGAGTTCCTGCGTTTTCTGTTGGATAAGGGCTTCGATGCGCTCTTTGTCGGGACAGTTACGGCGCGGTTTACACTTTTCGGCGTCCCAGTATTGCGGAGCGAGAGAAATGTGCAGGCTGATGTACTTTCGTTTTCGGTTCTTCGTCAGCCGTAACATAATGGGATGCTGACCGTTGGATAATGTTTTGGATGTGTAGAGTACCGCCTCGATTGTCGTGTTCATCGGGAAAATTCGGTTTACACATTGGTTTACACAAAATGCGTAAACCGACGGAAAACGGGCTGAAAACAAGGCACGAAAAAACCACCTACATTGCTGTAAGTGGTTGATTTTGAGAGTGACACCGACAGGACTCAAACCTGTAACCTTCTGATCCGTAGTCAGATGCTCTATTCAATTAAGCTACGGTGCCGAATTGCAGGTGCAAATATAGGGTGAAAATCCTAAACACGCAAATTATTCCGCAAATTTTTTAATAAAAAGATGTCTCATTTTGTGCCGGAAGTATACACCATCCGGATTATCAGGGGGTTGTTGCCGCGGCTATTCCAGCATTTCGGCGAGTTTCTTCGAAAGCTCCCCGCCGCGCAGGTTCTTCGCTACGATTTTACCTTCGGGTGAGATCAGGAAGTTTGCGGGGATGGAACTGACGGCATAGAGCGCTGTTGGATCGAATCCTCCGCCTTTTTTCTGTGCCACATTGATCCAGTTCATGCCTTGTTCGCCGATGGTGTTTTCCCAACGGGTCAGGTCCGTGTCGAGCGATACGCCGTAGATTTCAAAGCCTTTGGCGTGAAAGGTTTCGTAGGCTTTCTTCAGGTGGGGCACTTCGTTCATGCAGGGCGTACACCATGTGGCCCAGAAGTCGAGCAGCACCCAGCGGCCGGGACCTGTGAGTGACGAGAGCGCAATGGTCTCTCCGGCGGTGTTTTTACAGGAAAAATCGGTATAGGGTTGGCCGACAGCGCTCCGTGCGGTGGCCTGGGAGGCATCCTGCGACTTTTTCAACATTGGATGCGCTTGTATTCCGGGGGTGAATTGCGCCAGCCGGGCTTTGACTTTTTCGGGATTGTCCTTGATGTTCTGGAATTCGTAGCTGTTGAAGACCCAGGCTCCGAAAACATTGTCGAGGTTGGCGTCTACGGTTTGGGTATAGAGTGCATTCATTTCGGCCAGGATCGCTTGGAGCGACTGCCCCGGGGAGCCTTTGCGGAGTTTGTCTCCGAAAGCGTACATTGCTTCGTCGAATGCTTTTTTCCGGTCGTTGAGCGGTGTTCCGCAGACGACATAGCCGAATGCGGGATCGTATTTCTCGATTCGGATTTTTCCGGGTTCGAGGAAAAACCAGGCGGGGTGGTTGGTTCGCTTCGCGTTGGCCAGGAAAACCAGGTCGGGAGTCGTAACGGTCCCTTGCAGCGAAACGGTCGTGTCGGCGTTCACGACACCGGCGGCGAGCACCGTGTTGTCGGAAGCCAGCAGATAGACCGAGTCGCCCGGAGGCAGTTCGTAGCGGCCTGTGATGGTGTAGTTTGCGCCTCCGCAACTGCATAGCAGGGCGGCGAGGGCGGCGGTCGGAAGGTTTTTCATGGTGGCGGGTAGGTTGGTGTCGGTTTTATTTGATCTCCCGGTCGGGATTCTTTTTCAGGAATTGCTCCCAGCTCTGCGAGCCGCCCTTCGAGGCGGCTTTTTTGCCGCCTCCGAGCCCCTTGACGCGTTCGTCGCCCAGCGCGGCGTTGAGCGGACTGGCCGAGGTGAAGTAGTGGCACAGAGCGACGGCCATGCCGTCCGTGGCATCGAGCCGTCTGGGGGGCTGATCTATCGAGAGGATACGGCAGACGATGGCGGCGACCTGTTCCTTGGCGGCGGAACCGCGCCCCGTGATGCTTTGCTTGATGCGCATCGGGGCGTATTCGAAAACGTCGATGCCGCGGCTCAACGCTGCGGCCATGGCCACGCCCTGCGCCCGTCCCAGCTTGAGCATCGACTGCACGTTCTCGCCGAAGAACGGCGACTCCAGCGCCACTTCGCGCGGGGCGTACTCGTCGACCAGCGCTCCCACGCGCTCGAAAATGTAACGCAGTTTGGCGTAGGGGTCGGGGAGCTTGTGCAGGTCGATGTCGCCCAGCACCACCGAGCGCACCGTGCGCCCCTCGATCTCCAGCACGCCGTAACCCATGTAGTTCGTGCCGGGGTCGATGCCCATGATTCTGTATTTCTCGACGGATTTCATCTGCATTTTATGGAAAAAGCCCCTCCTTCCGGCTGTACGGAACGGAGGGGCCGGAATGTCGTTGGGAAATTACTGGGCCAGCAGCTCCGAGATCTTCTCGTAGAGCGCCTCGCCGCGCAGGTTCTTGGCGACGATCGTACCCTGACCGTCGATCAGGAAGTTCGACGGAATGCCCTGGATGGCGTAATCCTTGGCGGCCTGGTTGTCGAAGCCTTTCACCTCGCTGACGTGCAGCCAGTTCATGTCGTTCTGCTCGACGGCGCCGAGCCAGTCGCCGCGGTCCTCGTCGAACGATACGCCGTAGATTTCGAAACCCTTCTTGCGGAACTCGTCGTAGGTCTTCTTCAGGTGGGGAACTTCGCCCATGCAGGGACCGCACCACGAAGCCCAGAAGTCGAGCAGGACATATTTGTTCGCCGGATTCCTGACCACCGATTCGAGCGATACCTGCTCGCCGTCGGCATTGGGCTGTGCGATGTCGATGAACGGCTGGCCGATGTCGGTTTTCATCTTCTGCTCGGCGTTCTCCTTGAGCCGCACCAGTGCGTCGGTCTGCTGCATCTCGGCCGGGAATTTGGCGATTTCGTCGAGCAGTTCCTGCCCCGAAAGCTCGTAGCCGAGCTGCTGGGACAGCAGCATCACGCCGAAGAGGTTGTCGCGGTTCTGGTCCAGGACCGTGCGGGTCAGCTGTTCGTACTCCTGTTCGATGGCCTCGCGACGCTCGGCGGTGGTTTCCGGATTGCGGAACTCCTGCACGAGGGCGCTTCCGGCTGTGGCGTAGGCGTCGCTGGCGTCGTTGGCCGGCGTTCCGGTGGTATGGCGGACTTGTGCGTCCTCGGCGTCGCTCTTGATCGAAATATTGCCCGGTTCGAGGATGAACTGCATGGCGAATGCCTGCGGCTGTCCCTCGCGCGAGTCGAGCAGGTAATGTACGGCCGGCGCCCCAGCGTTGCCCCGGAACTGGAACTTGCCGGCCTTGACGGCTGCCGAGTCGATCAGGCTGTCGCCCTGGTACAGGTAGACCGTTCCCTCGAGCCCGGCGATGTCGCCGTCGATGATGTATTTGGGCTGGTTGCTGCAACTGCACAGCACGGCTGCGGCTGTTGCGAATAGAAATAATTTTTTCATAATGCGAAGGTATTGGTTATTTTTTTGATGCTGCGAGTTGCTTCTCCAGCTCGTTTACGCGTTTTTCGAGTTCGGGCAGCCGTTTGAAGACCGTCGCCGAACGGTGGTACTGCATGCCGGGCAGCGCCGGGTAGCCGAAGCGCACTTCGCCGTCGGGCACGTCCTTGTCCAGGCCGCTCTTCGAGCCGATCTTCACGTTGTTGCCGATGTTGACATGGTCGGCAATACCCACCTGCCCCGCGAGGAAGCAGTTGCTGCCCACCTTCGAGGTGCCTGCGATGCCGGTCTGTGCCGACGAGACGGTGTTCTCGCCGACCTGCACGTTGTGGCCGATCTGGATCAGGTTGTCCAGTTTCACGCCCCGCCGGATGACCGTCGAATCGGTTTTGGCGCGGTCGATGCAGGTATTGGCGCCGATCTCCACGTCGTCTTCGATCACGACGTTGCCCAACTGGGGGATCTTGTCGAACCCGCCTGCGGCATTGGGCATGAATCCGAATCCGTCGGCGCCGATCACGGCGCCCGCGTGCAGGATGCAGTTGCGGCCGATAAGGCAGCCTTCGTAGACCTTGACCCCCGGATAGAGGATGGTGCCTTCTCCCACACTTACGCCCGTTCCGAGGTATACCTGCGGATAGATCTGGCATCCGTTGCCGATCTTTACGTCGGCCTCGATTACCGCGAAGTCGCCTATGTAGCACCCTTCGCCCACCTGGGCTTCGGCGCAGACCGAGGCCAGCGGGCTTATGCCGCTGCGGCGGGGTTTTGCGGCATTGTACATTTCGAGGAGTTTCA
>OLVS01000737.1_pt1 | contig 13603 bp, 16 predicted proteins | sample 1644121 | NCBI WGS metagenome assembly OLVS01 (sample SAMEA103958121, study PRJEB25191) | human gut metagenome
AGGAAACAAGAGAGTTGACGAAAGAGTGTTGGGATTTATTTAAGGCACATGATAATTATATTGGTTCGTTAAATCTGACATTGGAGGAAATGTTAAGAGGCTATGAGCTACCATTGACCGATAAATATTTTGACTATATAATTGCCAAACTAATGTCAATGGGTTATACTGTTGATAGATTATATCAGTCAGATTTTGGAAAGACAGAAGAATACATGTGTGGATTTTATAAGGCGGCTGATAGATATTTACAATCACTAAATCCAAGTATTGAGGAAACAATGAGATTGTATGAAGCAAATGATATAGAAACAATGGAGGAGATAATATGTACAATGTCAAATTCAAAATAAATTCAGAACGCGGAAGATTAGAATTTGCAAACGAGATAAATGGAACGGTTAAGAGACCGTTCGTTGAAATCGCAGATTATCTGATATATCTGAGCGAGCAAATGAAAAAACATGAATTGGTTAAAATTACAGTCGAAGTTGAAAGAAACGAGGTACAGCCATGAATGATTACAAATTGGGCCAGATGGATGAACGTTTAGAAATTATAAACACCTATGGCGAATATAACCGTAAGTGGTGGTTTCACCCCGAGGAGCCATTCAACGATTGTGAATTCTATATAATGTGTTACGGAAATGAACCCATTATCCGTGGCAACATAGACGATATAGATAAATTTACCGCACAGTTATTGGCATATGCCATTAACGACATAAATTCTAAGGAGGATAAAAAATGAAAGTCAAGAGAACGCTAAAAATGTTAAAGGTGCAATTTATTGCCTACGTGAAAGGCAGTGGTCAAATCAGCGCGTTTACTGCTGTTATTCCACGCCCAACATCAAAAGTCGACATGACAAGAAAAATTGATGAGGCGCTGAACGGTAAAATTTCCCGTGGCGAGGTTGCTATTGTGGAAATCAAGTCCAAGGAAGTAGTACACAAATCCTACGAAATGGATTTGAACAGATTTTTAGAATACGCAGACGAAGTGGAGGAATAAGCAATGAAAATTCAAATGAGACTAATTGAGAAAAAGGGATTGTTGGCATCATTTACTGTAGTATTAAACGACAGCATTTACCTGAACGATTTCAAATTGGTTGACGGTAAAAATGGCATATTTGTATCATACCCGAATAGACAGGGAACAGACGGCAAATATTACAACATTGTATATATTGGCAACGAAGCTGTTAGAAATAAAATTTTGCAAGTCGCTAAAGCCGAGTATAACAGACTGAAGAACGAAGCCAAGTCAGGCAAATCCGATTTCGATTTGCCAATATAGAAAAAAGACGGCGTAACGCCGTTTTTTTTTTCAAAGAGGGAGGAAATTAAATGGCGAAGAAGATGACAGAAAACCAAAGACTGTATAATCAGCAGGTAAAACGAATTAGAAATATAGTAAATAAATATAGTAAAAATTACTATGTCGAATTTGAATTACCGGAAACCCCACAGAGAATTACAAAATCCGATATTGCCAGATTGAAAGCAATTACCCCCACCACAATCAGGCAGACATCATATACAAATTATTTCGACCCTGAAACCGGTGAATACAGAACAGCCCAAGACCTATTCAAATTGCGGCATGAAATGTTATCAGTCAGAATGTCGGACGCTGTTCTAAACGAGGTCGAGAGGGTGTTGCGCATTTTCAATGTTCCAGGGTTTGACGGGTACGATATAATATATTCAAAATATCGCCAACTACTATCAATGTATGAACGTCCCGTCGTTGCGGCGGCATTTCAATTTGCTAATGAAAATTATGATTTATTGGGCAGGGCTGTTTTGTATAAATCCGGTCCGGCGATAGAATATGCCAACACATTGACAATGTTTTTCGACCAATTCGTTGGAATTTCAGACGACGAATTAGACGCGATTTTTGCGGGTGAGTCGCTGTGATTCGACGGTTTTCGTGTGATTTTGAGACAACTGTTTATGCAGGGCAGGTGCGTACAGACGTTTGGGCCGCCGCGATAGTAGAAATCAGCCCGAAGTGTAGCGAAGAAGGCACCGACGGCGTAGAAATATTCAGCAGTATTGAATCATTCTGGGAATACGTGTGCAATATAGGTAGTGATGTTATACTGTATTTTCATAACCTGAAATTTGACAGCGCATTTATATTGGATTATCTACTGCGGGTAAAACGATATAAACAGGCATTAGAATATGATGAAAACGGTAATGCGTCATTTCTGCGTGATGTGGATATGCCTAAAAAATCAGTCAGATACAATATGTCCGACAGAGGGCAATTCTATCAGATGATTGTTCGGGAAAAACATTATATAGATATTCGCGATAGTTATAAATTACTGCCATTTTCGGTTAAAAAAATCGGTAAGGATTTTAAAACCGTTCACCAGAAAACGGAAATTGAGTATGAGGGCGTGAGGCACCCAAATATGTTAATACCCGAACATGAACGCGAATATATTGCAAATGACGTGTTGGTAATCGCTGAGGCGTTACAGATTTTTTTCGAGGAAGGTCACGATAAACTAACGATTGGCAGTTGCTGTATGTCGGAATTTAAAAAAAATTACCGGACCAGCGAGTGGCGGGAATTGTATCCACGTTTAGATTTAATGGATTGTCCGATTGACGGATTTAAAAACGCAGATGAATACGTCCGCAAATCATACCGTGGTGGGTGGTGTCATTTAAAACGCGGTTGCAGTAATATTGTATACAATCGTGGGTTCACCATTGACGCAAATTCACTGTACCCGTCTATCATGATGTCAACGTCTGGAAATTATTTTCCGGTTGGTTCACCAACGTTTTGGACCGGTGATTACATACCGGACGAAGCATTAGACGGTTACTATTTTATCAGATTTAAAACTAAATTTGATATTAAACGGGGGTTCCTACCGTTTGTTCAGGTAAAAAACAATTTGTGTTATCGGGGTAATGAAAATCTGGAAACATCAATGATATACGACCCTGTTTCCGGTCACTATCGGGATTATATAGAAAATTTTGACGGAAAAAACGAGGAGGTTTTCCTGACGCTGACAATGACAGGGACTGATTTTGAACTATTCCAGAAACATTATTACATACACTATCTGGAAATATTAGACGGTTGCTATTTTCGGAAAATGTGCGGTATGTTTGACGAATATTTAGACCATTACCGCCGAATTAAAATTCATGCTACCGGCGCCCAGCGCAGTATCGCGAAACTATTTTCTAACAATTTGTATGGCAAATTCGGAACCAACAATATATCATCATTTAAAATCGTGGATTTTAAAGACGACGGTTCCATGCGATTTATAACACAGTTCGCCGCGGATAAACCCGCCGGATATATTCCGATAGGTTCGGCAATTACATCATATGCACGCCGGTTCACTATTAGCGTTGCACAGGCTAATTATGACAAATTCATATATTCAGACACTGATTCGGCGCATTGCATTGGTAGTCCCGACGAACTAACAGGGGTGAATTTGCACCCCACAGAGTACAATCATTGGGCGGTTGAATCGGTTTGGGGCAATGCAATATTTACCAGACAGAAAACATATGTTGAACATGTTGTACAGACAGGCGGAAACGACGGGCTGGTAGAATGTAGCCCATACTATGATTTAAAATGCGCCGGTATGCCTGATAGATGTAAACAGTTGTTCATCATGTCAATGACAGGTGAATACAATCCGGACGAATTGGAACCGGACGAATTGGAATTTGTAAAAACGCGTCGGGACATATCCGATTTGAAGGTGGGGTTAGTGGTTCCGTCCAAATTATATATAAAACGCATACGGGGTGGCATAGTATTGGAACGCGGCCCATTTACAGTAAAACAATAGCGGGAAATAATCCCGCTATTTTATATTATGTAATTCCATTCGCGTAAAACACAGGGGTGCGAATCCAACCCAGCGGCAATCCGTTTCACCGGTTCGCATATGCCGCCGGCTGTGTTATCGGCGAATGGCAACATAATCAGTACGAAATTAAGCCGAGAAACGCCGATTTACAATTCAAATTCTGGAACCGAATCAGCCCCCAATTATAGAATATTCGCAGATTGGTTATTAGGTAGTTGTATGATTGTTTCAGTACGTAGTCCGTTTGATGGTCGTCGCCCGTAACAGCAATTTTTACCGGATTGTTACTGTCAACACCGGTTGATACGTAGATTACATGCGGTGTATCATATTCACGAATCGAATATTCACAGTTGTTAAATTTAATGGTCGCCATATATTTGTTGTTGCCGCCCATGCGTTCTACGAATTTTATATTATCATTCAGGTACATGTTATCAACACTATGGGCGTAAAACTGCGAACCGGCGAACGCCTGCATGAACGTTGACTCAGCCTGCGCTTGTGCGGCGTGTTCGTTTTTATTTATTTCCAGCACCCAGCCGGTCCCCCGCATGAATTTAGTGTCGGACCGCAAGCGGTCAGAAATACCGAACGCGGTAAAATACGGATTCAGCAATGATGATTTGTTGGACAACATGTATACCGGCAGGTATCGCGACTGTTTGCCACCGCCGCGCGCCATAGACTGATGAACACTGATGAATTTTGATATTTCATCACTGCAGTAACCAGCGTCGGACGTTGCCTGAAATTCATCAAACAGCACCGCGTCAACGTCGTAAAACATTGATGATATATTTTTAATAGTATCGGCATTGTTTAACGCCAACGCGTATCCACACGATTTACCATTTAAAAACAGTTCGTAATATATCCCGCCCTGTCTGGTTTTTCCTGTCATTTCACAGTTGGGGTAAAACATTTTTAGGTTGCCGAAAAACGAATTTTCGCAATGTGTCACCATGTATTTGTAACGGTACAGCAACACGAATTTTCTGCGTTTTTCTAAAAACATGTTTACTAATTTACGCGAAAAATATGTGGTTTTACCCGCCGACCTGTTACCCGAAACCATAAAAATTTCGGGGGTTTGGCCGTTTAGGTCTTTTATTTGTAAAATTTTTCCGCCATTGTAATATTTATCCATATTGTAATTATATCATGAAAACGTTGACATTTCAACCGTTTCATGGTAGAATGTAAAAAAGAGGAAATAAGGGAGGGTAAGAAGAGTGGACGTAAATCAAATGGCGGATTTAATTAGCAGTGTTGGATTTCCAATAGTGTTATGTGGGTGTTTGTTGTGGTATATCTATAAAACCCAGAAAATGCACAAAGAGGAAACAGACAAATTGTCCGAGGCACTAAATAACAACACTATTGTTATGGAAAAAATATTGACAAAATTGGAGAAATAAAATTGACTAAAAAAGGAATTGATGTTTCATATTGGCAGGGGAACAATATAAATTGGGAATCTGTTAAAAATGAAATTAATTTTGCGATAATTCGCGCCGGATATCAGGAAACCTATGACAGCACAGCAGAACGTAACATGTCGGAATGTGAACGGCTGGGAATACCATTTGGATTGTATTGGTTTAGTTATGCGACATCGAAAATTGAAGCGGTGAGAGAAGCCGAAAGGTTAATCGAATTAGCGGATAGATACAACCCGACATACCCGTTGTATTTTGATTACGAATATGACAGCGTGAAATATTCTAAAAAACAGGGTGTTACGCCGACCGCGGCGTTGGTTAAACGTCTGGCGACACGTTTCTGCGAAACGGTCGAACAGGCCGGATATTTTGCGGGAATTTACAGCAATCTGGATTTCATAAATCAGTATTACGGGGATAATATTTTCGACAGATTTTCGCTATGGTATGCGCAGTATCCGACTAACACCTATGGCGACGTGCCAATGCATCAGTATTCATCTACCGGCACGGTCAGCGGAATCAGCGGCAATGTTGATATGAATTATGCGTACATAGATTTTCCTGCGATAATTGCCGGAATGGATAAACCGGAAAAAATCAGTAAACATGATTTGATTATGGGTATATTAGCGGGCGACTACGGCACCGGTGAAACCCGCAAACAAAATGTAATTGCCGCCGGTCATGATTATGAAACAATACAGAATGAAATCAATTATTACTATGAATTGGCAGACGCGTGCATATTGGGAACCTACGGAAACGGCGACGATAGAAAAAACGCGCTGGAAAAATTAGGGGCCGATTATGACGCGGTACAATATATTGTAAATATTAAAATGGCATAGGAGGTATAAGAATATGGTAAAAGAGTGGAAAGAAATTATTGAGCGCGTCAAGAACATGCTGCCGGACGCGACAACGGACGAAGCGATTGCGATAATCGAAGACATGACCGACACGGCGGCAGAAAACAAGGCGGAAAAATATGATGAATTGGTCGCCGAGCTGAAAGATTTGAAGTCCAAGTATGATGAAATGGATAAATCATGGCGGCAGAAGTATATCGATAGATTTTTCGCGGGGGAAGACGAGATAAAAGAAAAAATCGTCGAGGAGAAAATCGAGAAAGAAAAGGATGACAAAAAGGAAGAAGAAAAGAAAAAATACAAAGAAGATATTTTCGAGTAAAAAGGGGGTAAATTATAAATGGCTACAAAACCAACTGTTAAAAAAATGAAAAATTTATCGCAGGCCGATATTCTGAATAACATCAGGGCACACGCGTCAGAAAATTATCAGAACGCCGTGCCAATGGCAGACCAGAATAATATCGCCACATTATCAGAAATCGGCAAGGCTGTTACCAGCACCGAAGGAATTAAAAATGAATTTTTGTCTGCGCTGTGGAACAGAATTGCGAGGGTTATAATCACTAATAAAACGTGGTCGAACCCGATAGAATTTTTCAAACGCGGCGAGCTGGAGCTGGGCGAAATAATCGAAGAAGTGTTCGTAAATATCGCCAAACCGTTCCAATTCAACCAGCCGGATTCTGAATCCACTGTATTCAAACGCGAAATCCCGGACGTGCGTTCGACATTCTATCTGATGAATTATCAGAAATTCTATGAATGTACGATTTCTGACAAAGACCTGAAATTGGCGTTCCTGTCATGGTCCGGTGTTGATGATTTAATCGCGAAAATGACTGAATCTATGTACACCGCCGCAAACTATGACGAATTTTTGACAATGCGTTATTTAGTTGCACGTCAGATTCTGGACGGAAAAATGTATCCGTACACTATCGGACCAACCGGAACAGTAGAACAGACACAGGCAGCCATGGAGGCAATTTTAGCACTGTCCGATAATTTTGAATTTTTATCACCCGAATATAATATCAGCGGCGTACACAACGCGACACCAAAATCAGAGCAGTATTTTCTGGTAACACCGGAATTTAAGGCAAAGATGAACGTTGAAATTTTAGCGGTCGCGTTCAACATGGACAAGGCAGAATTCATGGGACATTTAGTGACTGTCCCGAAATTCGGTAAATTAGACACGGCCCGGCTGGCAGAGCTTTTCGCGGGCGACCCAACGTATGAGGAAATCAGCGAAGATAAGTTAGAGGCATTGAATGAAATCAATGGCGTATTTATTTCCGCCGATTGGTTCATGATATATGACAATCTGAACGAATTCACCGAAATATACAACCCGCGCGGACTGTATTGGAATTACTATCTGCATACGTGGAAAACGTTCGGCGTTTCACCGTTTGCGGTCAACGCGCTGTTACTGCCTGAATCGCCTACAGTAACCAGCGTAACAGTTTCGCCGGCGACTGCTACTATTCAGGTTGGTGAAATTCTGGAAATGACCGCCACTGTTACCGGTACTAACTATCCGCCAAATAGTGTAACGTGGTCGTCTGATTCTGAAAATGTGACGGTTAGTCCGGACGGACACGTGACCGGTGTTTCGGCAACATCTATTGCGGCGACGATAACTGCAACGTCTACATTCGACACCACAAAAAAAGGAACTGCGAAAATAACCGTTACCGCGTAATGGGTGATTAGATGTTTATTCAACCAAATAGTAATGTGTGGATATGTCGGGGGGTGCCATTATCCCCTGGCGAACACACATTAAATTTTAGCAACAAACAGGAACAATTCAATTATTTTGTTTCAAAACGCGTATACACATATTCCCGTTGCACATATGTTAGGCCTGGGGTTATTCAGTGTGGTGGTTATATTGGCGAAATATATGATTGCAATTACATCATATACCAAAACGACGGTTTTTCGGACAAATATTTTTACGGTTTTATTACCCGTATAGAATACATTAATAATACAACGTTTCAGGTGTATTTTGAACCGGACGTACTGCAAACGTGGTTAGGTGATTATACTGTAACCGGCTACATTGAACGGGAACACGTTACCAGCGATAGTGCGACTGCCTATATTTTACCGGAACCTATTGACGGCGGCGAAATGGTTATAAACAATTTGACCGGAACCGGCGTTTTGTCCGGTCAGTCAATCGCGCTGATTGCGACCCGTGACGGCGAATTATTATTCCCATATAATGGAACACTTGGCGGCCGTGTATATTCATGCTATGATATTGAATATTATACAACGGCGGACGAAGTAAACGCCCGCCTAAACGAATTAAAAGCGACGGACAAGGTGTCCGACAAAGTATTAGCGGTTTATATGGTGCCGTCCCTGATGATATCGGGTGTATTTACATACAATTTCAATGTGTCTAAACCCAGCCGCGTCGACGGATATTCGCCACGAAATTTAAAGGTGTTGTCATCATTATACAATAAATGTTATATGACAAACGGACAGGGTAGCGCAAACACATTAGATTGGGATTTGTTCAGTGGCGGTGCGTCATTTAGAATTGATATGTCATGCCGCGCGGGGGTTCCAGAAGCAATGTGTTATCCGACTAACTACAATGGTTCGGCAATTGACACAACCCATAAATGTGTAATAAATTCATTCCCGCAGTGCCCAATAAATACAACCGGATATCAGGAATGGCTGGCGCGGCAGGCTGGTAGATTGTTAAATGCTGGGGCGGCTATTGCCGGTGCGACCGGAAACGTCGGCGCCGCTGTAGGATTGGGGTTAGCCGGTAGTATGGTTGCCAACACCCAATCGGCAAAATATGAATCCGGTTCGCAGTCATCATCCATTGATTGGTCGGCCAATGTGCTGGATTTTTATACGGGCCAATACTGTATAAAATATGCCGCCGCACAAAAATTGGATGAATATTTCGACCGGTATGGGTATCACGTTGGCAGGAACGGAACGCCTAACACGTCGGCGCGTCCGCAGTGGAATTATGTAAAAATGGGTTCTGCCACCGTAAAAGGCAATATTCCGGCAGATGATATAGCAGAAATTCGCCGGTTGTTTGAATCCGGCATAACGTTCTGGAACAATCCGGCAAACGTTGGAAATTACACATTATCTAATAAATAGGGGGTGACAAATTGAAAAATCGCGCAAAAAAAGGAATATTTGACACCCGTTTGTTTCCTAACATTCAGGAACAGTTTCAACAGTATGGTATAGATAATACTGTACTGAATTATAAATATTATGTTGATATGCTGTTAAATATCTGTGTTTCCCTGTTTAAATGGAAAAACCTACCCCCGAAAATGGACCCGTTCATTTTGGAAAAAACGTTGCTGTTAGAGGGTAGGTGCGTTGGGTTTTATGATGATGTAATTGGCGAAAAATTGGTATTGCCGGTGATGTCGTCATCTAACAATAACATTTTCAATGAACCTAAACGGCGCAGGGCCTACAGTTGGAACACGGGATATTCAAAATCGTTAGATGAAACTAACAGCGTGATGTTTTATAATAATATCATGCGTACGTCTGAATTGGCTGATATTTACGAAACGGCTAAAAAACTGTATGCGATAAACATGGCGCGGACAACCAACATCAATGCGCAGAAAACGCCGATATTAGTTATATGCAATGAAAAAAACGCATTGACTATGGAAAATTTATACATGCAGTATGACGGCAACAAACCGGTGATATTTTCATATGATGATTTCAATCCGAATGAAAAATTCGACGTTTTCAAAACTGACGCGCCGTTTGTTGCAGACAAATTATTTGCCGCTGAACAAAATGAACTAAATTCATTTTTAGCCCGAAAAGGTGTTTGTTCGTTATCCGAAACAAAACGGGAACGTGTTATTACATCCGAAATAAATGCCCTGAATGGCGGCGCCTATGCAATGCGTCTATCCAGATTAAACGCACGCCAGCGGGCGGTCGAAGAATTTAATAAAATGTTCGACACAGAAATTTCGGTTGAATTTAATGACTTTCTTTCTTTCGGTGATGTTTCACGTGAAACAATGGCAGGAGGTGAGGAGTAATGGGATACACTATGCGGGTTCAACACATTGTTGAAATGTTTAACTGCGACACAGAACATGCGGGATTTTTATCGGTCAACAAAAAAATTAAAAATGCGTGTCCTAAAATATTCAATTTTGAAATTGATATCTACGACCCCGACTACCTGTTGCCGCTGGAAACTAAAATCATTAGGCATTACTACATGCGGGACATATGCTGTGAAACGGTTGGACTATGGCAATTATATTTGAATCAGTTTTTCGACGAAAACATGGAAAAATATAACGCGCTGTATAAAAATATTACCGACGAATTTAATCCGTTGGGTAACTACAATCTACGCAGGCAACACACACTATCAAAACGTGGCGATGTTACCCATAAATTCGGGCACACCAGCGATGTTAAAAATATTAACAAATTTTCACAGACCCCGCAAAATGGATTGCAGGATTTAATGGACGACAAATATTTAACTAACGCAACGGTAAATACGGATAAACAAACCGAGGGGGGGTCAAATTCGGACATAAATAACACCGATGATAATTTTGACGAATACACGTCTGGTTTATCTGGTGTATTGGCTGGTGATGCAATAGAATCAGCCAAAAAATTTGAAACCGTTGATAAAATGATTATAACCGACATGTCCGACCTATTTTTCGGATTATGGCTGTAAAGGAGGAAAAATATGACTAAAAAAATTGAACCGTTTCGGGTGTGGTTTCAGCGGACACTACCGTTGCTATATGATGATACATTGACCTATGAAACTATGTTATATAAAATCATAGATAAATTAAACGAAGTAGTAAATTCTCAAAATAATTTATCAGATGATTTTATGAATCTGTACAACCAATTTATGGAATTAAAATCATGGATTGAAAATTGGTTTGACAATCTGGATGTTCAGGATGAAATAAATAAAAAATTGGACGACATGGTTGCGGATGGAACATTAGAATCAATTATAGCTAAATATCTGAAATACCAATTAGTGGTGAACCCCGAAGGGTATGGGGCTGTTGGTGACGGTGTAACTAATGACGCGGCCGCATTTAAAAAAATGTTTACGGACGCGCAGAATAACGGTTATATTATCAAACTAACCAAACCAAAATACAATGTTGCCGGTATTGGCCGTCCATATATTATAATTACCATGTGGGGGGACACCGACAAAACCACGTTGCTATTTGGCAAAAATGACGCGTTAGTGAATAACGGTTCGTTATCACTAAAAAATATTGTGTTTGAATGTGAAACAACCGGCACATCACCAATAATATCATACAATCAGGTAAATCAAATATTAGAAATTGAAAATTGCGATTTTATAAACACTGCGGCAACTGATTCAAAACGATATGCTATAGCAATTCGCGCGCTAAATAATCTTACCGTCATGAAAAATATTTCAATCGTCGGGTTTGAATCGGGTATCATTTTTAGCGGTTCAAAAAATATCGGTAAAAACGCGTCGTATGTTTTAGACAACATCACAATAAAAAACAGTCAAACAGGTATAGATTTTGAGGGGTACACAGCCACAAATCCTATGACGGGTTCATTGAAAAATGTTGCTATATCCAATATATATTTTGAAAACACCGAAGAACAGAAATCGTCTATTGAAACAGAGGTGGGTTCAGATGCAATACTGATTTCAGCTGTAGAAAATTTCAGTATTTCAAATGTTATTTCAAAACACGCCCGTGAACGTGCTATATATGTAAACGTGTGTAGATATGGTTCAATATCAAATGTCTACAGCGAACATTCCGACACTATAAAAATCGCGGGCGAAAAAAATAACACGTCGTCATTTATTTCAATAAATAACGTTGATTCGTTACAGCCTGAATTGGGTTCGTTGTTTGACTGTTATTATACAAATTATGTGACATTAAATAACGCACGTGTTTACTGTAACGTCAATTCGGATTCTATGATTAGAATTAGAAACTATAACCGTGAACTAATATTGTCAAACATCGAAATAAACGGCGGATATAGGACACCGATAGCATTTGAATCTGAAACAGATGATGACACGATGACAAATATCACCCTGAAAAATATTAGGTGTTATAATGTTAGGACGAACGTTGCGGGGCCTGTCATAGAATTTAAAAATGACCGCGCTAATTGGATTTATGATTTATGTATTGACGGATTTTCGCTAAACCCTAATAATAATTTTTACGACGCCAATTCTAATGTTACATCGTTTATAAACGCCAATAATGTAAACGGTATTTCTATATCAAATGCTGTGTTACGTGGATTCGGCGCCGGCGCTAATTTAATGTCGATAACGGGACCACGTTCATCGTACAATAATATTGAAATATTGGGTGCAAATCGTAACGGTAGCGGAACATTTGGAACGCCCGCTGAGGCAAATAATTTGCGTAGTTATTCGTCTTCGTCGTCCACCGCATATAGATATAATTCATACGCTGTGTTTAATACGAAAAATAATATTATTTCGTATATAACAAATATGCAACTCCGCGTTTTAAAGGCTGGCGTTCAGTACATTTTAGATGATTCGATTTCATATATGTTTACCGTGTCTGGCACTAAAAACGGGACATATTATAATGATAATGGGTCAATCACTAAAATAACGGGTGATGATATAATATCTGGCTCAGGATTAAACCTGCCAGTAGGGGTTTATGAAATAGTATCGTGGGCGATATAGAAAAAACGAGGGATTATTTCCCTCGTTTATTTAATCACTTTCGATTGTCATATACAGGCAATCAAACGCACATTGTACTAATTTACCGTGCAATATTTCATTTGCTTTTTCGACAAATTCTAAAATGTCGTAGGCAATAGCATGTATTCGCATTTTAACATTTGGTAAACAAATAATCATAGCAAATTCGTGAATTTCTCTGGTTCTGTTCCGGTCAACATATTCACAATCTAACAATGTTATTTCATCAGTATAATACAATTTGTTAAATAGTTTTAACCGTTTGTTTAATTGATGAATGTTTTAGCATAAACATATTCCCACTCGTTCATTTCCAGATATTCACTGTGTAATTTATACTCTATCATTATATCTTTCCTCCTTTTAAATATAATCTCTCATTATTGTATGGCCCTTATTCACATCCGTTTCAATTACCCCCATGCACATTCCGGATACATACGCCTTCGCTTCAGAATAACTATGCTCTGATGATATTCCCCCACCAAAATTTAGTATAACTGTATCTTCGCGAAATTCTGCTGATATTAATCCAATCGTTACCCTATTTAATCTTTCAATATCTCTTTCAATTTGCATTTTGTATAATTCTTTTACTGCGC
>OLVS01000741.1_pt1 | contig 13548 bp, 14 predicted proteins | sample 1644121 | NCBI WGS metagenome assembly OLVS01 (sample SAMEA103958121, study PRJEB25191) | human gut metagenome
CCTCCACGTTGCCCTCCGGCATGGTGAACTTGTCGTCCTTGATCGTCACGCCGCCGCTGATGACCTCCCACTCCTTGAAGTGATAGCCGGTTTTGGGCGTAGCGGTCAGGCGAATCTCCGTGCCGGCCGCAGCGGTGGAAGGGGTTGCGGTGCCGATGCCGTTTCCGTCATTGGTGACGGTAACGATGTACTCAGTAGGGGCGGGAGGCACGTCCTCCCACAGCGCCTTGACTATGATGTCAGCGGTGACGGTCACAGGGGCGTTCACCGGATACTCCGTACCGTCGATCTCCCATGCCTTGAACTGCTTTCCTTCGGGCGCAACAAACTCGCACTCCGGCAGAGAATACTCGCTGCCGTGCAATACCTTCTTGGCGGGCATTGCGGTGGTGACCTCATCGGGCAGATCCTCAGGCTCGGAGCCGCCGCCTGCGTCAAAAGTGATGGTATGCTCGTTGCGCTTTTCAAACGTTGCAGTTATGGTGACGTCCTCCTCCGGCTGGGCGAAGGTATAGGTATCCTCCCCAACCGCGACGGCGGCGGGGGTGCCGTTGACGGACAGCGCGCTGAGCATATAGCCCTCATCGGGTGCAATGGAGAGCATGACAAGCTCGTCCTTGCAGAACAGAGGCGTGCCGTCCTCGGCGGTTCCCGCGGCATTCACCACCTTGACTCTGCCGTTTTCGCAATCCTGCACCGTCACCTTATACTGCGGCTCGCCCTCCACGGTCACCTGCACCGAGATGTTCTTCTTCCACTCCTCTCCCGGACACGGGACAACATCCAGCTCTGAAAGATTCTTTTCGTTGTCTTTTGTGCCCGCCAGGATCACCGTTCCGTTGACCGTGAAGGTCTGCTCCCGCGTGGAATTCCGATCATAGGTCTCTGGAATCGTCCAATCCACATTGACAAGCATCCAGTTCCCGCCGCTATGAGCCGACTTGACCCCGATCTTGATCTTGGAGAGTTCCTCTTCCAGCTTCTGCGTTTTGGAAATACGCAGCGGCAGCACAGTTGGCTCATCCCAATAACGGCCCTCCTGCCCCACATCCATCAGATAGTTCCACGTAGCACGGAGCCAAAGGTACTGGCTCTTGTTCCCGCAGGCGTCTTCGATGAAAATGTTGTGGTCCTTGCCGCTCTCGTAATCTGCGGGGATCGTATAATAGCCATCCTCATCCGGCAGCAAAACGGTATAATCCGCAGACTCCTGGGGTTTGCGGTACCACACCGTGAAAGGGGACTCCTCCTCTACCCTGAACCGCAGATCACCGTAATATCTCCCACTGTTCTTCAGTTCCTCACCGGTAGAAAGATCAATGGCTTTCGGAGCCTCCACATCGGCGGTCAGGTTCGGTGTAGAGACATAGGCCGTTCCCTTGACGTTTTTGGCTTTGGCGTAGATATACCAGCTGCCATTTGCGTCATACTCTGCGGCGTCTATATGGGCCTCAGGCCTGTAGATGATGATGACCCCCGGTTCCGGGTCTGGGTGTTTGTATTCGATCCAGGGAATTTCGCCTTGCTTATCCATCTCCGCCAGCTGCTCCTGTGTGTAGTGCTTCGGCGAACTGAAGTAGCAGCCAGGTTCTGCGGCGTTTGTTGTGTCGATCCTTACGGCCACCGAATAGCGGTTATTGTCCGTATCCTTGCGTGCAGCCTTGAGATAGTACGTTTCGTCCGTATCCGCGCTGTATCCCGTAAAGCGCTGGTTTTGCCCCAACTCGAGCTCCACCTGCGGATACACCGTGGAATACTCCAGAAAAAGTGTCCGGCTCCTGTCGATCAGGCCTACCGCGAATTGCTCCTTGTCTTTGTTGTATGGGATTTCCTTCCCATCCGCCTCATCGGTCAGCTTTACCGCCGCATCCTCCGGCAGCTTCATCGTGAGGATCAGATACTCATTGTGCGCCAGCAGCTTATCCACATACGTCTTGCTTCTATCCGGACTTATCACCTGCACCCGGTGCCGCCGGTAGACCGTCACCGTTGCCGTGGTCTGGTTGCCCGCGTTGTCAGTCGCGACCACGGTATATTCCGCTCCCGCGTCATTGTTGCCGCCATCCGGCGCGGGAAGAGAATAGGTAGAGCCAACTGTCTGCTCCACACCGTTGATGGTCACGGATTTGACGCCGGAGGACGTTTCTCTGTTTTTCGCCGGGTCGCTGACGGTGAAGGTGTATGCGCCCGGCTTTCCCTCAAGCGTTTTTTCATCGCGGACATCCTCGGCGGTATAGATCTCGCCGTCCTTCAGCACCTCCAGCACCGGCGCCTTCGTGTCCGTTTCCATCACATGGCCGCACACATCGCAGAGCAGCTGGTGCTTTTCCGTGTTCCAGCCGCTGGATGCGTGCTTGCCGTTCCTTGCGGACTCCGGTGCCACCGGGTCACGCGCCTGACACTTCATGTTCCTGCACGCCCAGACATGGCACGACTGCCGGTCGACCCAGCCGAAGTCGTGCTTCCCGTTGCAGGGGTCGTCGATCAGCTCCAGTTCCATCGCGTTGATCGCCCAGCCGTAGTTCTTCACATACGGCAGCGTCAGCAGCTGCACGTCGATACGCCCGTTCTCATTGGGGATCAGAATATCATAGAGATTCCAGAAGAAGGTAAACTCGTCGTTGCGGTTGATGGCTTGCGCCTCAACCTTCAGCTTTATCAGCTTTCCATGGTATGAGCCTATTTTGATGGACTTGTAGTCTTCGGGCAGGGGGTTTCTGACAAAATCTCCTATATATCTTAGCACTGTGCTGTATACCTTGCCCGAGTATACAAGATCGCCGTAGCCCATAACCGCTGCGTTCGAGGCATATTGATTATAGCCTGTTGTAAGCGTCAGCTTCGCGTCCGTCACGGTGATGTTCTGACCGTGGCACCAGCGGCCGCCGCCGATGGCTGCGCCGTATGCGCCGTGCGCGTTCACCTCGCCGCCGGTGATGGTGATATCGCGCGCCGGGACGTACTGACCGCCGCCGATGCCCGCGCCGTTGTATCCGCCGCAGGCGTAGATCTTGCCGCCGTAAATGTTGATATTATAGGCTGCGGTGTCGCCATCCATGTCCTGCTCCGATGTCCAGCAGCCTCCGCCGATACCGGCTCCTGCCGTGCCGCCGGTGGCGGAAATATCGCCGCCGTAGATGTAGATATCGCGGCCGCGACCCTTGAAGCTGCCGCCGATGCCGGAGCCCGTTTCGCCGCCCTTCGCCTCGATTTTACCTGAGTAGAAATACAGCTTCTCGCCGCTGCCGTTTCTGCCGCCGCCAATGCCGGCTCCTCCATCGCCGCCCTTGGCGATGATGGTGCCGCTCCAGAGCGATGGGTTCGTCTGAGAGCCGAAGTGCATATTTGTGCCGTGACCGTACATATCCAGGTTGAACAGACTTTCTGCGATATTGCGGGTCGCCCAGCTTCCTCCTATGCCCGCCGCTTTATAGCCGCCCTGGCACGTCACCGTGGTGCCCTTCATCACCTGCACGCACAGCTGCCCCTCGCTGCGGTTTTTCTGAATGGCCGCCCGTCCGGTGGCCCCCGTCAGCTTACTGTCCCGGTTGATAAAGTACAGATACGCCGACGCCTTTCCGTGCAGCTCGATGGCCGGTGTCTTGGCGTCCTTCTTCACCTGAATATTCACGTTATCCAGGAAGATGTGCGGTGCCGCCTTCTTTCCGTTGATTTGGATCTTCTTTGTCCAGACAAAGTCCGGATCGCTTGAGGACGAATAGATATAGTATGTCTTGCTGTCCTTGATGTTGATGTCGCTCGTTCTGCCGCACAGATCGATCTCTACATCAAATTTTGCGGGGATATTATCCATCGCGCCGGTCTCCGCTGCAAACGCAGTTGTCGGCAATAGTGTCAGCACCATGCAGCATAGGAGCAGGATGCTGAGTATTCGTTTCTTCATTGGCTTTTCTCCTCCTGTTCGTGTCGGGCGGGCTTGTCCGCCCCGTCTTTTTTCTGGTTTTCTCTGTTTCTGAGCCGGAAGCACAGCGCGGTGATCGCCGCCGCCGCGGCAAAGGAGACGACGGCCACCAGCACATAGCCGCCCGCGTCCTCCCGCAGCAGCATCGCGCCGAACACGCCCCATGCCTCGGGTTGTCCCGGTCCGACGACCGTGCCCGCCGCCTGCGTCAGCACCGCGAACAGCAGCATACACGCTGCGGAGAGGCTTATTGCCTCGCGCCGCTGCCTCCGGCGGGTGTTTTCCCGCACCCGCTGCTTGATGAGTGCGACCCGTCTTGCGGTATCGTACATTTCGTTTGAACCCCCTTTCCGGTTTGTCTGAAACTGTGGTCTAAAAACCCTTTCACTTATATAGGTACAAAAAATCGAAAAAACTCTCACCCAAAACGCAAAATTTTTCAAAAAAATTTGAGAGCCGCCAAAAAGCAGCTCTCAGGGAGTAAATGTTCGGTTATTTCCTCTGCGATAAGCGGAAAGTGGACAGCCTTCCCGCCGCCACCAGCAGCACCGGCAGGATGTAGGCCACATACTGCGCCGCGCCGCCGTAAGCAATGAGCAGATTATAGATGGCGTGGAGGGTGATGGCCGCGCCCAGCAGCCCGCAGGTGCCGGCCACCTTCAGCCACGTCCGCCGCCATGTGTAGGCAAGCCCGCCGCCCACGATCAGGCCGCAGAGGACGTGCATGGCTCCCGTGCCGAAGCCCCGGAAGAAGATGAAGGAGAAGCGGTCCGCGCCGTTCTGAATGAGATAGCACACATTTTCAAAGGTGGCGAAGGCGAGGGCAATCGTGATGGCGGCGGCCTTAATCTTATCCCCCTCCGGCTCGAACACCAGAAGATAGAACACCAGCGGCAGCAGCTTCATCATTTCCTCCACCACCGGCGCGATCTCCGCCGTGGCGGCAAGGGCGTCCGCCTGACACACCGCCGCAAGGAAGGTATTGATATAAGCCGAAAGCAGGCACACCCCCATCCCGGCCATGCAGAACAGGAAGAAGCGGAGCTGCCGCCTGCCCATGCACAAAGCAGCCACCAGCAGGGGAGATACCATGCAGAGGAAGATGTTTTCAATATAGGTCATGCTTCCACCGCCTTTCTCGTGGCGGGCAGCAGCCCCAGAATCGCAAGCGTCAGCAGCATATCGCACCAGAAGGTTGGGCTTGCCGGTGAGGTATCCGGCCAGAAGCAGCCCACCGTCCAGAGCAGGTACTCCGCGAACGCAAAGCACAGCACGCCGATGTGGAAGTACCGCATATTCCTCGCCGCGCCTGTCTGCGTTTTCGCATAGGCAAGCCCCCGTATGGCGCAGAAGGAGAGCCAGATCATCATGCCGCACCAGATCAGGTTGGAGAGAATATCCCCGAAGATGCAGTAGAACGCCAGCAGCGGCACGCCGAACGCAGGCGCGAGCCATGCCCTGCGGCAGCGGAAGCTGCGTTCATCTGCTCCCTCCAGAGTGGCCTGCAAAATGCGCAGGAAGATGAGGCTGGCCACCCAGCCGAACTCCGACACATAAAAAAACCGCGGCGTGGTATCGAACAGCAGCAGATACAGCGTCCAGTAGAGTGCGCCGAGGGCAAAGCAGCCGTAGAAGCACAGTAGCAGAAAATACACCTGTCGCCCACTTTTCCGGTAGGAGATACCCGAGAGCAGCGCGCCCGCGAACGTGGTCAGCAGTTGCAGCAGGTTCTCAATCAGCTCCATGAATCCCCTCACTTTCTTTGTTCTGATCGTCCTCCCGGTTCATCTGGTGAAGCCGGAAGCACAGGATGGTCACGCACACGCCGAGTAAAAACGCCAAAAGTCCGATGACGATGTATCCCAAGGCCGCGCCGCCGTGAAAGATGCTGGCCGCCGTTTCAAAGCCGGAATAATCGCCTGTCTGTATCCGCGCGGCAATGCCGGGCATGGCGAGGGACGCGCCGATGAGCAGTGCAAGGCACGCCGCCACGGCGGAAGCCATGGTGACCGTATTGCGCCGCAGCTGTTTCTCTCGTTCCATTTTGGCGATGCGCTGCTTTGTCTCCGCGACGCGCTCCTCATGACTCCGCATTTGTGATTCCCTCCCGTTCCAGCAGCCTTCGCAGGCTCTCTTTTCCGCGATACACCATGTTGGTGATTTGCTTTACCGTTTTCCCCGTGACCTCCGCCGCCTGTGCGTAGCTCATATCCTCGAAATAGGTGAGGTACAAAACCTCCCGGTAGTCCGGGTTCATTTCGCCCATGCAGAAGTGCAGAATGCGGTTGCGCTCCTCCGTCCGGATGACCTCCTCCGCCAGCAGCCGTCCGTCCGACTCGCCGGTCAGCGCATCGAGGCTGAACAAGGTCTTTCGCCTGCTCTTATGGCGCAGCGCCATGTGCCGCGCCGCCTTATAGAGATACGCCTTGAAGCCGCCGTCCCGTATCTTCGGCTTTTTCGTGAACAGATAGGCGAAAACATCCAGCATCAGCTCCTCCGCCTCGTGAACGTCGTGCAGATAGCCGTCGATATACAGGGTCAGGGGGTCGCCGTATTTTTTCATCAGGGCATTAAGCCCTTCGTCATCGCCGCTCAGATATTGGCGGTAGTAACCTTCGTCGCAGGTCATAGCGTTCACTTCCTTTTTGCGGATGCTTCCAATGTAGCCGGGTATCCGTCAGGTGCTTGTCCTGCCGGGATCGCGGCGCTGTCCTTGAAAGCGCGGGTCGGAGGGCTTTTCCGCGTTTTCAGGGATCGCCCATGAGCGCCCGAACCGGGACGCGCCGGGGATCCGCCCCTCGGCGCAATATTGGTTGACCCGCCGCTCCGACACGCCCCAACGGTAGGACGCCTCCCGAATGGAGATATAGCCCTTGATCCCGTTCATACCGCACCTCCGCATGGATAATACTCAACACGATACATTATATACGAATATCCGAAGAAACACAAGGTATCTGGCGAAGTGGGCAGAGAAAAGTTACGGACAAGATTGATGTTTTTTGAAAAAATCCTCCGAAACTGGCCAAAACGCCCTGTTCGGATTGTAGTATGGGTAGAGGGGGAAATACGGGGGTACGAAGTAGTCAGCAAGCACAGCAAGCGAGTACCCGCTTGCGGATTTTGCGCTGTTCAGGTCCCTTGCCCGAACAGTCAAAATTGCTTGCTGGGGCGCGGGTCTCCGGTGGAGACCTCAAAGCGTGAAACGCTTTGAAGCGCTGACCGAGCCGACAGGCGAGACCCCAGACCCTTATGAGAAACGGAGGCGGCGCATGGCAAACCGAAAGCGGAATATTCAGATGAAGTTCTATGTGACGGAGGAGGAAAAACGGCTCATTGACGGAAAGATGGCGCAGCTCCCCACACGGCGGTACGGCGCGTATCTGCGGAAGATGGCGATAGACGGCTATATCATCCAGCTTGACACCACGGATATCAAGCAGATGAACGCCGCCCTGTCCGCCATCGGCCGGAACATCAACCAGATCGCCAAGCGTGTCAACGCCGGAGGCGGCGCGTACAAAGCGGATATGCGGGAGATACAGGAGAGGCTGGATGAGATATGGCAGTTACAAAGACGCATCCTATCAAGTCAACGCTAAAGGCGGCCATTGACTATATTTGCAACCCGGAAAAGACGGATGGGAAGCTGCTGGTTTCCGCCTATGGCTGCGCTGCCGAGACCGCGGATATCGAATTTGCCTGGACCCGCCGCCACGCCATCGACAAGGGGACGAACCTGGGCCGCCACCTGATCCAAGCCTTTCAGCCTGGGGAGGTCACGCCGGAGCAGGCCCATGAGATCGGCATGGAGCTTGCAAGGGAGATCCTGGGCGGCAGGTATGAGTTTGTACTTACCACCCACATAGACCGTGACCATGTGCATAACCACCTGATTTTCAATGCCGTCAGCTTTGCGGATCATAAGCACTACCATTCCAATAAGCGCAGCTATCACTTCATCCGCCGTACCAGCGACCGGATCTGCAAGGAACACGGCCTGTCCGTCATCGTTTCCGGCCAGGACAGGGGCAAAAGCTATATTGAGCATCAGGCGGAGCGAGCCGGCACCAGCTATAAGGCGAAGCTGCGCGCCGCCATCGACCGGCTGCTGCCCGGCTGCCATGATTTAGAGGAGCTGCTGGTGCGGTTGCAGCGGGAGGGCTATGCGCTCAAGCGGGGCAAATACATTTCCGCCAGAGCGCCGGGACAGGAGCGGTTCACAAGACTAAAGACCCTGGGCGCGGATTATGCCGAGGACGCCCTGACCGCACGGATGGCCGGACGCGCCAGACCCTCCTGCCAGCCAAAACAGCGCGGAGGCAGGGTCAGCCTGCTCATTGATATTCAGAACAACATCAAGGCGCAGCAGAGCGCGGGCTACCGCCATTGGGCGACCATCGAGAATCTGAAACGCATCGCCGAGACCAGCAACTTCCTGACGGAACACGGCATCGGCAGCATGGAGGAGCTGACAGAGCGCTGCGAGGCGGCGTCCGCCTCCGCCGCCCGGCTGAAAGCGGAGCTGCGGGAGACCGGGGCGCGGATCGAGGAGCTGACGCTGAAAATGAAGCACGTCGCCGCCTACCGTCAGCTCAAGCCAATCTACGACCGTTATCAGGCGTCGAAGGACAAAGAGAAGTTCCTGCGTGGCTATGAGAGGGAGATCATTCTTTTTGAGGCCGCCGCCAGGGAGTGCAAGCGCCTGGGCGCCGTGCCTCTGCCGTCCGCAGCGCGGATGCAGGCCGAAATGGACGCGCTCACCGCCCGAAGGGCGGCGCTGACCGCCGAGCGTCAGAAGGCGCGGCGGGAGGAGCAGGACTACACCGCCGTGCGCCGGAACGTGGAGGAGTTCCTGTCCCCGCCCCGGCAGGCGCCGGCACGGCAGAAGGATATGGAGCTGGAATGACCCCTGGGACAAACTTTTTGCCGCGATCTGCGTTTTCCCCTGGGCTTTTGCCGAAACGTCAGATATAATGAAGATACAAACGATTTTGAAGGAGGCGAACCCCATGACAAGAGGCGAGGCCTTAAAGGACTTTTTCCGCAAGACCATCCTGCCGGCGGCGTTGGCCGCGCTGCTGTACTGCATCTTCCGCTCCGCCTGCGTAAAGAACGGGGAGCTGGACTATCTCTGGCTCTGGATCCTCTGCGGGCTTCCGTTTGGGATCTGGCGGCTGCGGCTCTGGATCATACCGGGCGGCGGCTCCCTGGGAACGGGGATCGCCCTGTTTGCCCTGAACTTCATTCTGGCCGGCTTCATCGGCGGCTTCGTGCTGGCCTGGCGGCTGCTGGTGGCCGCGTGGTATGTGCCGCTGACGCTGTACCGCCTGCTGACGGCGGGCTGTGCGTGTATCATCACCGAGGATTAGGCCCGCGCTATGGAAATGTGGAAAACGGCCGCTTTGCCGATGGAAAAGCCATTCACCGCCTAATGGAAAAGGACAGGCCTTTCCCACAGGACGGCAAACCGCTTTCCCACAGCGCCGCCCGGCTTGGCCGTTTGCCCACAGTCCCACAGCGCCTACGACTGCTGCTGCCGCAAAAATCGCGTTCCCTGATAGAAAAAATCATCATTTCATGGTAGAATGGGAATAGCCCATCGAAGGAGGGAAAAGCCCATGGACGAAAATAACTCCATCCAGCTTTTTGAAGATAGAAAGATCCGTACCGCCTGGGACGAGGAAAAGGAAGAATGGTATTTCTCCGTGCAGGACGTTGTAGCGGTCCTGTCGGAAAGCACTGACCCCAAGCAGTACATCAAGAAGATGCGTACCCGCGATCCGCAGTTGTCGGCCAACTGGGGTACAATTTGTACCCCGGTTCAAATGCTCGCCGCGGACGGCAAGCAAAGAAAGGTGCAGGCCGCCAATACCGAGGGCATCCTGCGCATCATCCAGTCCATCCCGTCGCCCAAGGCAGAGCCCTTCAAGCGTTGGCTGGCACAGGTTGGCCGTGAGCGCATTGAGGAGACCATCGACCCGGAACAGGCCATCGACCGGGCACTGGAGACCTATCAGAAGAAGGGCTATGACGCCGACTGGATCCACCAGCGCATCCTCTCCATCCGCGTCCGCAACGAGCTCACCGCCGAATGGCAGCAGCGGGGCGTGGAGAAGGGACGGGAGTACGCCATCCTCACCGACGAGATCACAAAGGCCTGGTCCGGCATGACCACCCGGCAATACAAAAACCTGAAAGGTCTCAAAAAGGAAAACCTCCGGGACAACATGAGCACATTGGAGATCGTGCTGAACATGCTGGCCGAAACCACGACCACGGAGCTTTCCAAGGCCCACCGACCGGAGGGCTTTGAGGAAAGCCGGATCGTCGCCCGGCGCGGCGGCAAGGTGGCGGGAGACGCGCGGCGCGCCATCGAAGCGGACACCGGGCGGCCCGCCGTCACAGCGCAGAACGCCGCCCAGCTCAACGCCGTGGTGACGGATGTGATCGAGGGCGTGGCGGAAGCGGACAAGCCCAACGAGGACGAGAAATAAGCAAAAAAAGAAGCGGGGACGCAGCCAACGGATATACCGAAGGCCGCGTCCCCGCTTTCGCTATGGGCGCATATCGGAAAGTGTCAAAAGCGTCTGTTTTTTCGCCGCAGGAGCGCGGAGAAAGGCGCGGATGGGAAATCATAAGGGCATGGTCTGAAAACGCCGCCACGGAGGACTATTTTGCCCGTTTCCCACCCTTATCCATGCCTTTTTTCACACGCTGGGACTGGAAGTGCGGGCAGTCCAACACCACCGCCCGGAAGCTCTGCTTGCAGGGATGGACACAGCCCTTACAGAGCCGGTTGTACTGCCGCCTGCCGTTCTCCCCCAGGAAGAAGGCCCATTCCAGCCGCCACTTCACGCCCCGGCTCATCGTTCCCCCAGCTCCGGGGGCTTTTTCTCCGTGGCAGGCCTGGGCTGCTGCTTCGCGCACTCCTGCTTTGCCGCCGCCAGCCGTTCCCGGATGGAGGGCTTTTTCTCCGGCTGCGTCCGCTCCGCGTGCTCCCTGGCCTTTTCCAGCTCCTCGCCCCGTCTGCCGTTGTTGATAACGCCGTCGATCATGCCGTAGTCGTCCTCCAGCGTCATTTCAGCGGTACGGAGGGGATTGTCCTTTTCCGGCGCATCAGCTCTGACCGCATACGCCTGGGTCCCATTTGCCATAATGAGATATTTTCCATCCTCAGAGGCGTGATGAAAACCGTATCCGTCTGCCTCCATCTGCTCCCTTGTCATGCCGCAGAGATAGAAACTGCCCCTGGGCGTCTGGATGCGCTCGGTGATCTCGCGGCTTTTCTGTGCCGGCTGCAAAAACTCCGGCACTTCGGAAAAACCAGCGCGGTCGCAGTAATGGGCGGTATCCTTCCCGCCCTGATGCAGCACCACGATATCCGATACCGACAGGGAGTGCCCGGTGAAATCTGCCGGACGATCCACATTGAACCGGGTATAAATGCTTTCAAGGTTGTCCTTTTCCGTCAGCGGCGCTTCATAGACCAGCTCATAGTTTTCCGGCTTCACGGAAAGGCCGTTGCGGTGGATGCTGTCCAGCGGTTCAAAGCGATAGTCCAGCGTTTCATTGCCGCCCTTGAGCTGATAAATGGAAAAGCTGTTTTCCGCAGCCCGATCTTGAACGGCCCGCGCCTGCTCCACGATAGCAGCGGGGGTCTGCACATAGGCGGCGGCCTCCGCCGCGTACTCCCGTTCCGCCTTTTCCGCAAAGGCTAACATTTCATCCACACGGGATTTGCCCGGATCCTCCAAAGCCGCCTTGACCTCCGCTGGGTCAAAATCCAGAAACTCCTCGTAGCCCGTGGCATCCTTGAACTTTTCGATCTCGGAGGGAAGATAGTCCTCCTGGGTCTGGCCCAGTGCCGCCAGCTTTTCATCCAGAGCGGAGATGCGCCCGGCCATCAGATTTTCATAAAGCGCTTCCTTTGCGGCGTGCGCCTCCGGGTGCTCCGCCGCGTACTGCGGATCGTTCTGACGGAAGAACTCGTCCATATCAAAGGCGATATCCATAGCCCATTCAGATTTTTCTTCTTCGGGAAGATCGTCCTGAAAGGCCATCACCCGGTATTCGTCGGGGATGCTGCCGCGCTCGCCGTCGTAATACTCGCAGAAGCGGTCCCCCGTATCCCGCACATAGCCCTGATCCGTAAAGCTACCGTTTTCGTCCATCGCCACGTCCCGGCCGTAGGCCTCATAGTCGATGTAATTTTGCAGGTGCTCCGGCACCTGCATGACCTCCAGCTCCTCAATGTAATAGCGCCCAAGATCGTCATAGTCCGCAATATGGGGATAGACCTCATAGCAGTCCAGATTTTCCGTCAGGTTGATGATCTCCTGCAGGCTGCCGCAATGGTCGCCCATTTCCATACCGGCCTGAAACTGCGCGTATTCGCTGTCGCTCATTTCATCCAGCTTCGACGCCAGATAATTGAGCTCGTCCAGATTTTCGTATTCGCCCAGCTTGTCATAGAGGCCGTCCACATAGCAGTCATAGTCCGTGATGAACCATTCCTCATAGGGATTGCCGAAATCGTCCTTCTGGCCGATGCCGATGCGCTTGAATACCTCCTTCATTTCTTCGGCGGTGGTGGGAAACTTCACCCACTCGCCCACAAGCTCGCCCTCGTTATATTTGCCCAGATTGGTGATAAAGGCGGCAAAGGGATAATCCTTGTTGTAACTGTAATCCGGCATATACGCTCCTCCTTCAGCTTCGCTTATTTTTGGGAAATTCCAGCTTGAAATCGATGTACCTGCCGCCCGTGTCGCAGAGGATCACGGCGGCGTCGTAGACAGCCTGTTTCTTTTCAGACCACATTCCCTTGACGTTGGTCCGTCCCTTTTTCAGAAGATCCGCTGCCATCTTCTTTGTCAGCTCCTTCTTACGGCTCGTCCAGAAGCGGTCATTTTTCCAGAGAACAAAGCCGCAGGACCGATCCGAACAGGCGAAGTTTTTCTTTCCCTCATAGACCGGCTGGCCGCAGCGGGGGCAGGTACCGATCACTTCCTTCTCCGGGGCAAACAGCTTTTGGCCGTCCTCGGAAATACAGGAATAGGTGGACACGATCTCCTGAACCATCGTGCGGATACCGTCCATGAAGGTATCCGGGTCAGCGCCGCCCTTTGCGATCTCCGTCAATTTCTGCTCCCACTCCGCCGTCAGCATGGGAGAGGTCAGCGGCTCCGGCAGGACCGTGACAAGGTTGATACCCGCTTTTGTGGGGATCAGGCTCCTGCCCTTACGTTCCACAAATCCGGCTGCCACCAGCTTTTCGATAATGGCGGCACGGGTAGCGGGAGTTCCCAGCCCTTTCCGCTCGGCTTCATCGGGAGTGTCGTCTTTCCCCGCGTGCTCCATGGCCGACAGCAGCGTATCCTCTGATACATTTTGTCAAGGTGGTTTTAAGAAATTTTCCCGCAATCGTTCATAATAAGCCGCTTGATTTTATCGCTCATAGTTTCCTTGCTGGTGGTGCTGAAGTGGATTTTCACCCGATAGGTCGTGTTTCCGATTTTCTTCACAATATCGGGCTGTTCTGCTTCCTTTACGGTCAGAGGGGAAGCGTTTGCGGGGGTGCTGCGGTTGCTGGTGTCGTTGTTCATAGGCTCTCCTTTCCATGA
>OLVS01000752.1_pt1 | contig 13353 bp, 12 predicted proteins | sample 1644121 | NCBI WGS metagenome assembly OLVS01 (sample SAMEA103958121, study PRJEB25191) | human gut metagenome
ATATCACAAAAGTAAAGGCTTTGTTGTCTTTTGTCTGGGTTTGTGCGGTATTGCCCTATATTTTCCTGTTCTGCAATGAACGGCTGCCCCATTCATAAAAAAAGTGAAACTGCCTACCAGATCATTTTCTTATATTCTATGCAAGCTAACAGAGCGTAATACAAGTCTCTCCCACTCATAAAGCCAAAATCGCCTTTAACTGCCTGATTACTACAGGCCTTTTAGGGTAGATAGATAACACATGAGAACCTGGTGCAGAGGGCCTCCTAAGCAATTGCAAGTTGCTATATACAAATCAACTTTGCTGGAGGAAATAGAAATGAATGAAATAGCATTTGCTGCTTACCTTCTGGAAACGCTACTGCACGAGGTATTCCATTCCAAACGCAGAATGGCGCGAGAGCTTGGTGTAACCCTGCGTACACTACAACTGAATATGAAGGCAGGGGAAAATTCGAAAGGCGCCAATCGCGCGACTATAGGAGCGGTATATTACTGTTGCGAACATCGAATTGACATTCTGAAGATTTATGAGCGCTTTGTCGCTTCAAAGAAGGGAAGCCATAAACTCAAGAAGTAAGCATTCCTTGGAAAGCAACCATGAAAAGGGCACGAAAACATCTTATACAGATGGATTCGTGCCTCTTTATACAGCGAAAAAAAGTTACTATGCTTTCAGCCAAACTGATTTCTATCATAAAACAAATCCGAACCTCTTCTTTAGAAAAGGCTCGGATCAAAAATTTTTGGTGGAGCATAGGAGATTCGAACTCCTGACCTCGACAATGCGAATGTCGCGCGCTGACGAAGCACGCCTACATACGCCCTGATTCTTTCTCAATTCATGCAAGCTGTACTGTTGTAGTAAAGCTCATCCGGGCACAAATCCTGTCCTTCCGGCCACTCCACGGTATAGCCGTTGACAGACACTGCGCTGAAGTATCCCGGATCCTTCAGGTTACCGTACCAGCCTCCTTTGATATAGGGCTTTACATCGAAGCGGCGCTTTTCTCCATTATCAAAGGTTACGATAAGCTGGTAATCCGACGTGGGAATAACCTTTGTTGCTGTTGGACGTATCATGGGAAAGCCACCTCCCTGATGATAGTTATTGGTTCGTGTGTTTATCCTGCTTTCATCATGTCAGGATGCTCATCTGTAGCGGCGATGCTTTCCTCAAAGCTCTCCGGCGAGATGAAGAAGCGGATGACGATGTTGTACTGCCGGTCAACGGTGATCTTCTCGATCATCCGCGCCAGAATCATCTTCTTCGTATCGTTGTTGGCGGAATCAAATTCCCCGGCCCAGTCGTGAATCTGCTGAATCTGCGAGGAGAGAGTACGGATACGGGCAGCCTCCGCATCCTTCTCGGATTCCAGCGAGGCAAGGCGGGCTTCGGCATCTGCCAGCTCCGCCTTGTTCTTGGACAGCATCTCCTTGAGCATGTCGGGCTCAAAGCAGCTTTCGCCCATCAGGGAGCGCATGACCTCCTGACGGAGCCGAGCATCCTGCTGCTCAAGACGTTCCAGATTTACCTTCGCAGCCTTGACCTGGCTTTTCAAGCGGCTGCGCAGCTGGCGGCGCGCCTGCTCCTGCCAGACATCGTCCACTGTCCGGGAAAGGCTGTGGAAGTACTGGTGAACCACATCAAGCACGGCGGATTCAATTTTCGCGGCAGAATAGACCGCCTGCCCGTCGCATAGCTTGGCCTTTACGCTGCCGTTGTAGCAGCGGTAGATGGGCCGGTGATACGCGCCATTTTTGCGCTGCTTGGTGCAGTAGCCACCGACGAGCTTCTTTCCGCAGTGCGCGCAGTAGAGAAGGCCGGACAGCAGCGACGCACCGTAGACGCTGGTCTTGGTTGGCGCATCCTCCGGCATAGCGGCGTTTTCCGCCTGCCGCTGCTGCGTATACTTGCGTGGAATCCGCTGGCTGAGCGCGTACTGCGCGAATTGCGCGGTTTCATCGGAGATGAGCCTAAGCGCTTCGTTCGGTTCCGACAGCGTGTCGTTCATATGAAACCTGCCGGTATACATGGGGTTGCGGATCATGCTGCGGACGGTTTGCGCCGTCCAGACCTTTTCGGGATTGGGATATTTCTCGTTGAGGAAGTTGGCGGCGCGAAGCGTTCCGTAGCCCTCATGGACGACCAGATCGAAGACTTCCCGCACAATGGCACCCTGTTCCTCGTCGATCTCCAGATCATAGAGCTGGCGGTTCTTCTTGCCAACGCGCCCCTTGAATACCAGACGGTAGCCGTAGGGCACTTTCCCGCCGCGCCAGATGCCGTCTGCGGTCATCTGGCTGTGCGCGGCCTTGACGCGGATGGAGGTTTTCTCACTCTCGCCGCCGGCCTGCCAGAAGCGAATGTAGTTGATGAGCTTGTCGCTCCGGCTTTCAATCTTCTGCTGGCCCTCGCGCGTGCTCCAGACCTCGATGCCGTGGTCGATAAACCACTCGACGAGGAAGGGCGTTTCGTCCTCTCGGCGGCCAAGCCGGTCGAACATGAACACCAGCAGAACGTCGAATTTCTTTTTCTCAGCAAGGGTACGGATGTCCAGAATGGCGTCGCGGTTTTCGGCGGATACCTTGTAACCGGATACGCCCTTCTCCACACGCTCGTCGAAGAAGACCCAGTCCTCCATCCTGTCGATGAAGGCCAGGCATTCGCGCCGCTGCATGGGGATGTCATCTGTATTCTGGTCAACCTGCCCTTTGGTCGATACTCTGTACAGGCAAAGCACTCGTTTCATGATCGCTGCTCCTTTTCTTTACAAAGGCGGCAATCAGCATCCCGGCAATCTCGTAATGGATGCGGGGATTCTCCGTGCCGGGAAACAGCAGGGAGACGTGACAGCCGTTTGTAGTCGTCAATTCGCGAGACACCTGCACAGATGGTAACGCGATATTCGAGTTGTCAAGGTTCGTGAGCTTCCGCTCGTTCTTATCATAGCACATAATCATATTCCTTTCAATGTCGTATTGGTTGGAGTTGGTGAGCATCTTTTTCGTGGTGAAGCAGGCATGTCAACAAGGACATGTCAACAAGGGGTAAAAAACTTTTCTCCATCGGTTCTTCTTCTCTTTTACTGATTGATCTTCTTTATCAGGTTGACAGTAGACATGTTGACAAATGCCCAAAAAGCGTTGAAATATAAGCGTTTTTTGCGTCAACAGGGATGTCAACAAGCCTGTCAACAAGAGGTGGAAAACGGGCAATCTACGTCATTTTCAATCAGGGTGAAGCCCATCTGTTCGATTTTTTCCGGCTGACTGACGTGCTCGTTGACATCGGAAGCGCCCTCCTTGTTGACATCCTTCGGGATACGCTCCCAGCCCCGCTGTGTGCCGTACTTCGGAAAACGCCTGGGACTGGTGAAGGCGCGCCAGCCCGGCAGCTCCCCGTCGGCGATAGCGAGGTTCACGATCTCGCAGATCTCTCGCGTCTCCCAAGTCTTGGGCTCGTCATAGAGATGCTCCAGCGCTTCACGATAAATCTGTTTGGAGCAGAGCTTGTCGCCCGGATAGTCCTCCATGAAGCCGATGATTTGCCCGGCCAGCGTATCCTCCTGCCGGAAAAGCGCTTGCTCCTGCACAAGCTGCTGCTCCATTTCCTTGCTGAGATGCGTGCTGAAATCGCCGGAGCGGTACTGCACCATGATCTCCGCCCAGAGCTGGTCGAAGTAGGCGCGGGATGCGGCTTCATCGCTGAGGATGTGGATGTCTGCTTGCTCCGGATGCACCTGAACCGGCAGGAAGCGGCGGTTGCCGGTGCGATCCATAGGCAGAAAGTCCATCCGGTTGGTGGTTCCGGCGAACACACACTGGCGCGGGCGGTCTGCCGGGAAGCGGTCATAGGGCACCTTGTAGGTGTCCTTGCTGCGGGAGAGGAAGGACTTGATTTCCTCTATGCTCTTGGCGTTGGCCGTGGCGACCATCTCGGACATCTCCACAATCCAGTGAGACATGATGCGCCGGTAGATGTTCTCGTCGTCCAGCTTGCGAATGTCATCCGTGAACCAGTCCTCCTTCACGGCGAGAAAGCGGACGAACGTGGTTTTGCCTGCACCCTGTCCGCCGACCAGCACGAGCATCAGCTCAAATTTGCAGCCGGGACGGAACACCCTGTTGACCGCACCGAGCATGAACACGCGCAGGCACTGCTCGTTGAAGTCACTGATGTCCGCACCGAGAAAATGGTGCAGGGCTTCGCGCACGCGGGGAACGCCGTCCCAGGTGAGGCTGTTCAGGTAATCCCGAATGGGGTGGAAATGGTTTTCATTGGCGATGATTTCCAGCGCGTGAAGGGCCTTCTTTTCTGACGTGATGCCGTAGTGCTGCTCGAGGTACAGCAGGATATGCGGGATGTCCTTGTCGGAAAGCAGCGTGCCTTCCCGCCGCCAGGGCATTGTGCCCACAATATCCGTGCAGCCGGTCAGCTCGTTCCTGCGGATTTTCCCCTTGAAGATGGGGTCATGGCGCAGAATGAGCTGGCAGTTGGCGATGGAGTTTGCGGTGCCGCCCTTGTTGGTCTTTTCCAGCCTTTCGCGGATGGCGGCGCGCATTTCCTCAAGCTGTTCCTCAGTCAGCGTCAGCGGATGGTCTGTCTGACGGCCTGTCAGCAATTCGTTGTTCAATTCTGTTCACCTCCGTTTCATAGAGATTGAAAAAGGCCGCCTTGTCGGGCGGCCCGGGTTCGTAGGTCAAATCAATCAAATAGGTAATCCACGCTTCCTCGGTACAGGCTTTCACAAAGAGCGGATGCCAGTCGGTATCCTCGATCCGGGGTGCGTACCGCTCTTTCCAGTCCCGCAGCAAAAAGCTGTAGCGGATCAGCACATCCTGCGCGTGAGCCATCCATGCGTCCAGATTCTTTTGAGCGGCCTTTTGCCTGATCACGGCAAGTTCCTCGGCAAGCACCTGTTCATCGGGATGGAAAGGCGTGAAAGCCTGAAACTTCTTCTTATCGGTTGGTTTTGTGAGACATGCGCTGATGTCGATATGAAAATCCTCGGCGAGCTTCTTTGCTGCGTCGATGGGCCGCAAATGGAACAGCTGCTCCACGAAGCTTATGACATCGCCATCTGCACCGCATCCAAAGCAATGAAAGCGGGCGTCCACCTTCATGCTTGGTGTTCTGTCGGGATGGAACGGGCAGCAGGTCATGCCGTTTCTTGAGACCTTCAGGCCGTAGACCTCGGCAGCCTGCCGGGTGGTGACGGATGCTTTGATATGAGAAAATAAATTCAATGAATCACCTCTTTGGCAATAAAAAAACCGACGGCTCAATGCACATCGGCACGTATACGGGAATCGTATGATGTTTATCGTTCCATGTCCAGGTGCTTCTCGTGGGGAAGCACGTCTTTGATAAATGATTTCACGGTCTTGTATACCTCCTTGAAGGGGGGCTTGGCTATGTCTCCTGCAAAACGAAACTTTTCATAAGCGTGCTCCAATTCACCCTTGTCACCTCAATTGCTGTAGTAGTCGATCGCTTCGCCAGCCAGCCTTTCAAATCGTTCCTGGTATTCAGGTGCAACAGAAATCCCTTCGAGGCTCTCGCCATTGGCGTAGTAATAGCGGCTGATCGCCTCTGTGATCCCCTGCATGTCCAGCAGGGTTTCGTTTGCCAGAGCGTCAGAGATTGTGCGGTTGAAATCGGTATAGGAGAGGCCGTTGCGCTGCTGTACATTCATTGGACTGATATGGTTTCCCAACACAACGACGCCATTGAACCGTGTGGCATGATCGCTTCCGTAGATCCAGACAATGAATTCATCGCTGCGCCCGCCGAAGCGATTCTGGCACATCAGCGCATCATCCAGAGCGAACACAACCGGTTCTCCGATGCAATCCCGAACAGCCTTGAGCCAGGCAGTCGCACCGATAAAGTCACTCCGCTTGGGAAGATCCTTCTTCTGCGGATTGTACTTTGGCAATACGGCAGTCTTTCTGTTGATAAGATCGGACTGAACGCGGGCTTCCAACAGCTTCAGGATGTATTCCGGCGGCTTGCGTACTTCGGACTCCCAGTTTTGAACGGTACGGAAAGGAATACTGTATCGTGCAGCAAATTCACTTTGCGTAATGCCTAGCTGTGTTCTCAATTCACGAATGCGCATATCATTCACCTCGAATCAAAGATACACTCAATGAGTGCATTTGTCAAGATGGTGCCGAGCGAATCTCTCTTATCACACTATGCATGACAAGCGGGTGCCTTGCTATATAATGATTTCTACGTTTAGCAGTCCTATTGTGCCCTGTTTTATGCACGGGATCACCTCCCGTCGCGGTCATTGTAAAGGGATCGCTTCTTTTCATATTGCACATCAGGAGAAAAGCGTCGAAGAGCGCTCAGGACAGATGGCCTTGTCTGTTCCCGGATGGTTTCTTTTACAGTCCAGCTCACCTCCGGCTTTCGCAGCGCATCGGCTACACGGGCAAAGACGGCGGTGGTGCTTTCCTTGATGGCTGCTCTCGCAGCAGACAACCATTGAAGCAGCAGAGTTCGCTCTTTCTCCCTCAGCTTGGCTCCAGGAGCGTTCGCGTTCTTCATCAGCTGGGTGATTTCGCTTCGGTCGGCTTTTTGTGTCTCGCGAACGACGGTCTCGGTGACAACGCGAACAGCCTGCTGATAAGCGGCATCCGAAACGTCCGCCAGCAGTCTGTCCACGTCGGTGAGCCTTTCCGTCTTCTGCGCGAGCTCACGCTCCGTGGCGGAAAGCTGTTGTTCTTGCTCGGCGATGAGCGTATCCTGCTGGGCGATTCTCTCGCATTGAGCGGAGATGATGTAGTCGTTCTTTTCCCGGTTGGCCTTGCCGCCGTAGATGGGGATTTCCTCAATCTGCAATCCGTGATACCGGCAGATGTCCAGAAGAAGGGCACGGCACATGCTGTCAAAGGTGATTTTTCTATTGTTGAACCGGCTGGGTTTCTTGTCGGGTTGAGGCAGTGGAATACCCAGCGCTTCCAGCGCCTTCTCCTGCTTAGGCTCACGCTCGCCATAGCGGTTCTCGACGTCGAACACCTGCCGGGCGTGGATGTGCGGACTGGTTTCGTCGAGGTGCAGCGCCCAGTCCAGCACATGAACGTGCTTGCCAAAACGCTCCTCGATGGTATTCATAAACTCCTGAACGATTTCGGTCAGCACCTCCGGCGGCGGGCAGTCGCCTTCTTTGCCGATCTGATAGATGGTTTCCTCGGGACAGATGCGGGCATCTGCCAGCAGATCGTCCACAGTGCGGTTGCGCTTAGCGTGGCCGGATTTCTTGTTGCGGGCATTTTGACCGGCGATGAAAGCGCCATAGCGGCGCTCATATTCGTCATGCTCATGCTGGGTGAAGGTCGGATACTGGCCGGAGGCGTTTTCCTCGTGGGTGCGCAGTCCATTCTGACAGTCCCAGTAGAGGTTGAGGGATGTGCGGGAGGATGTGATGTTGTCCGCGTTTTCTACGTTGAAGCTGCGGTCGTTGTGCTTAGGGTTATAGACGCCGTGCTTGCCGGAGCGTCCGTTGTGGCGTGATACGCGGGGATTCTCTCTTGCGATAGGCTGTGCCTCCTTTCGTTTTTCGTGGTTGATGCGGGAACGGGGATGCCCTCTCGCTGCTTTGGCGGGTTGCGTTTCCCCGTGCCTCCTGTGATTTTCGGCAGGTAATACCCAGTACGAAGTGTCGAACCCCCTTGGGGCCGCTGCGCTTTCAACACTTCACTGGGCCAAAGGCTTTGCCTCTGGACTCTAGCAAGGGCGCTGCCCTCTGCACACCCGGCAGGCGCTGCCGCCCTGCACCCGGCTCAAAGACAGGAAGCCATGCTTTTAACGGCATGGCTTCCTGCTTTGCGGGGCTGGTGCGCGTTGGTGCGCTCTGGTGCGAGAGGTATTGCGCAGTACGAGGCTGGACATGGGATTGTGGTGCGCATGAGCACCAAAGACCATCAGCAGCCGAAGCTGTCCAGAGCGTCGTCAAGGTCATCATCGTCGGGCTCATCGCTGTGGATGGGCAACGGGGTCGTCTGAGAAGTGAATGTATTCAGCGCTTGCAGCAGATCGCCAAGCTGAACAGGCACCGCCGCCAGTTCCTCCCGGACGATGGAGCGGATCGTCTCCCGCAGGCTTTCGTCCATGGGAGATTTACCGTAAAAGGCATTAACTGCTGGAACGATCAGCGCGCTATAGGACAGACCTCGCTCCACATGAAACTGACGCAGCAGTGAAGCAGCCTGCGCGCAGGCAGGCTTGTCCAGATCAAGCCGGAGCGTGGTGCGAAACGTCTGGCTCATTCAGCAAACCCCTCACGCCTGAGACGCCGCTCCGCGAGGTATTCATAGCCCTCGGCGTTGGCGTGAATGTTGTCGATGATGGTTACGCGGTCACGGTCAACCTCGCCGAAGTGGCGCAGCAGACATCCGCCGCCGCCCACGACCCACAGCCGCATGGTCTGCGGATCGTATTCATGCTCGCGCAGCCTGCGCATGATCTCTGCCGCATAACCGGCTGCGACCGCGCGGATGGTCTCCACATAGTCGCGCCCGATGTCCGCGTCGCCGTTTCGGAACACCTCGTCAATGACGGCATCCGGCACGGTGCGCCCGAACCTCTGCATCAGGGCTTCGCGCGCCCGCAGCATACATTGATAGGTGCCGTACTTCTCCGTGAAGCACTCATCCATGACGGCGCGCCTGTCCTGAATGGTCATGATGTTCATGGTGCCGTTGCCGATGTCGCAGAGCATGTTCACGCCCTTGAACTGTTTAAGCATGGGCACGATGGCAGAAAATCCCTGTGCGTACACGTCTGCGCCAACGATATCGACGTGGTATTCGATGCCGCGCCAGATGAAGTCCACATGGTCGTTCTGGAGCAGGTATGCGCGGAAGTTCTCGCGCTGGGATTCCACCCAGGTCAGGGGCAGGCCGGCAGCGATGTAGACGCGGGCCTCGGTCATCCTATTCTTCCACAATTCCTGCCCGATGCCGGCGAGCGTCAGAATGTAGTGATCCGGGTTGCTGACCTTGTCCGGGGTGAACTCCCGGTGCCCGCTGCCGATGACGTGGTATTTGCCGTTGTTAATGAGCAGATCCTGCGCGTGGACGGGCTCGTGATCGAAGGTCAGCACACTGGCTGGGAAGATGCCGCTGGCGGTTTTCAGGTTCCCATAGCCATTGTCAATTCCGATGATTTGCATGTTCTTAAGCTGTTTCATAAAGTACCTCTCTTTCGGTCGTTTGGAGTAAAAGTTATGTTTCTTATTCAGAATCTTTTGCTTTTTGTAAATCTTTTTATCTTTATGGGGGTCCCTTGCCTGTTCCCGGCTAGAAACCTTGTTTGGCTCACAGTCAGTCCTGAATAGGCGCTCGCTTCCGGGAAAGGTGCTTGCAACAGTGGTATATGGGAAAACCGGAAGGTCGTGGCGGTATATCGGGCAAGGGACTTCATATGCAGTTGTCGAGCTTCATACGACCCTGGGTCGCATGAACAGGATACCGCAATACCGGTTATGCCGCTGAGATCGCCACAGATATGAAATTTTGGAGGCCTGCTTCCGCAGAAAATCCCATATTTGAAATCTTGTGATTGAACAAAAAACTGCCCCTTGCGGAGCAGTCCCGGATGAGTTGTTTGTCCAGCCAGATTCTGTTATACTATGGGTAACCTGAATCAAAAGAGGAGATGTAGCAGCTTGCACGAGTACTTTCAGGGAACCGTTGGAGAACGGATTCAGGATTTACTGCGGGAAAAGAAGATGACACAGGCGGTTCTGGCGCAGCGGACGCAGATTTCCAAAGCAACGCTGAACCGGTATATCACTGACGAGAACAGCAGGATTCCGCATGATGCGCTGCTGCAGATTGCTCATGTGCTGGGCGTCTCGACAGATTTCCTGCTTGGAGCAACCGACATTCCATACAGAACCAATTATGACATTGATGAGCTGGGGCTGACGGCAGCAGCTGCTGCCAAGCTCTACACCGGAGAGCTGAACCCGCATATCGTCAGTCAGCTGTTGGAGAATCCGTATTTTGCCCAAATGGTGAGCGAAATTGCCGTCTTTATGGAAGGAACCGAATCAACAGCTGCGGCGACATATAACGGCATGATGAAGGTTGCCAGCAAAGTGATGTATCTTCAGGGGAAAAAACACCCGGAGGACAGAGCGGCAGCCAAGGCTGCACTTCAGGATATGAAGATTCACATGATTCCTCCATTGCAGCCGGATATGACCATGATCCGTGCTGCCTTTGAAAACCTTCTTGCCGACCTCAGGAGGCAGGCGGACGAGTATGTTCAGCTCAGGGCAAGCCTGACCAGCAGCACCATGGAGAGCATCATCCGGCAGCTCGAAAAGCGGCAGGATGGGCTGGACCTCAAGAAGATCACCTTGGAGGATATCGCCGGTGCTATTGCAGAACAGCTAGTGGATACGGGGATGCCGGATGAAAAGAAGGAAGGGCTGAGAGAAAAGCTGGTTGAAGTTTTGAATGATTGCGCAGAGACGTGCAGAAAACAGGATTAATTTGATGATCGCGATAAAAAACAGAGGCGAGCAAGACTCCACCTTTCGGTAATCAAAAGATGTGTCTGGCTCGCTATCCGTCTGCGAAGAAATCGGACAAAGAGGTATTGAGGAGGCACCAGGCGGCCTGAATCACGCTGGATTCCGGGTGCCGGAGATAAGGGTTTACTTGGACTCAGTAGCCTTCTGCCTCTCTATCGGTTGTTCATGGATAAAGGAAAGACAGGCCATGAAGCCTGTCCGGGGAAAAGGGACGCACCGCTTGAAAACGGAGATGCGGAAGGAAATGTGGGCATCACATCAAATCACCGCCTTTCAGGTTTTGGGCAAAGAAAAAGCGCTGACGGGTTTTCCGCCAACGCTGGTTTGGTTTTATCTGATCAACTGGATGTACTGCCCGTGGATGGTTTTCTCCGATGCAGGGCTGCATCATGCGCTCTCGTCCTTCTTTACCAGTTTACATTATAGCACATATTGCCTTGGGCGTCTCGCGACTTTTGGCGACATTGTGCGACAACTTTTTGGGCTCGGTTTGCGCCGGGCGGGGTATGCGCTCTCGTCCTTCTTTGACAGTTTACATTATAGCACGTATTGCCTTGGGCGTCTCGCGAAATTGCGCGACATTGTGCGACATCGTGCGCCAAGTTTCAGGGGCGATTCGCGCTAGGCAGGAAACTACAGGCTATCTCGCGGGCGTAATAAGCATCCCTTTCAAGGCGAACTGCTCGGTAACCGGCGAAAACCATTGAGAAGGCAAAAAGCTCATCGTTAAAGGATTACTCTCCTTTCAGAATGGTGTGTCGCAGCTTTCATTCTACCAGAGTTTGTAAACTATGTCTTTTTCTTTTTGCGCAATTTATTGTACCTTATCCACTCCCATCTTTCTAACCGACTCGGTTAGACTTTAACCAAGTCGACTGGATCTTTGCAGTATTCTTGCATGGTTTTAGAATAGGAGCAAGCCGATGGAAGATTTGACGCTTACGATCGAAAAGTGAAATCATTACCGGAGAGCTTTCTTCAACTCCCCCAAAAAATGAAAAAGGCGGCGCCCCGGGAAAGGTATCCCGAAGCGCCGCGCAAGAGGTTAAAGCAGAGTATCCATATACAACGGTTACGCCGCAGCATAGGCATGATTCCCTCAACATTGATAACTAAGAACATTAGTATGTTTCGAATAGGCGCACGATAATCACAAAAAATGGAGGTAATTTCATGGAAAAGTACATCTTTGACGAGGGCAACGGTCTGTGGTATGAGTTGCAGAGGGACTAACAATATTCGGGCGTGTGCGGCGGAAATCGTGGACACAGAAATTATTTGCGCATGAGGCCCCAAATCGAAGGGTGTCCCGGTGAATGCCCTCCTGATTTATTTGGGACAGCGGGTAAAAACTTCTTGCATTTTAGAGTGTGCTATGCTATACTGCTGTCATCCTGATTTGAGGAGTCTATTCAACATGCGGCAAGGTATTCTTAAATAAAATTTGATAATGGGCACAAAAATAATTGCCCCTTGCAGGGGCTTGGTTTTTGTACCCAATTTAAGAATGCTTTTGCCTTTTTATCAAATATCGTGACGGATAACGGCTCATGTTAGCTGAATGCGTTTCTATGTATCCGAAGTCATGATCCCCAGCGGTAAAAGTATTTGCCGCTGGGGATTTTTGCGCCCTTTTGGGCCTTGTATGGAGGATAGACATGAACATTATCAATATCGGGATTCTTGCCCATGTAGATGCGGGCAAGACGACACTGACAGAAAGCCTGCTGTATGCCAGCGGAACCATTTCAGAGCCGGGGAGCGTCGAAAAAGGGACAACGAGAACGGACACTATGTTTTTGGAGCGGCAGCGTGGAATTACCATTCAAACGGCAGTCACTTCTTTCCAGTGGCACAGTTGTAAAGTCAATATTGTGGATACTCCCGGCCACATGGATTTCTTGGCAGAGGTATACCGCTCTCTGGCTGTTTTGGACGGGGCCATCTTGGTGCTCTCCGCTAAAGATGGCGTGCAGGCCCAGACCCGTGTTCTGTTCCATGCCCTACGGAAATTGAACATCCCCACCATTATCTTTATCAACAAGATCGACCAGGTTGGCATTGATTTGGAGAGCGTATATCAGTCTGTTCGGGATAAGCTCTCCGCCGATATTATCATCAAGCAGACAGTGTCGCTGTCCTCGAAAATAACTCTGACAGAAAACACTAGTGCAGAGGTGTGGGATTCGGTCATCGAAAATAACGATGAGTTATTGGCAAAGTATATCGCAGGAGAATCAATCAGTCAGAAAGAACTTGCGCAAGAAGAACAGCGGCGAGTTCAAGACGCCTCCCTGCTCCCGGTCTATCATGGTAGCGCCAAAAACGGCCTTGGCATTCAACAGTTGATGGATGCGGTGATAGGGCTGTTCCAATCGACCAAGGAACAGGGGAGCGCCGCCCTGTGCGGTAGAGTTTTTAAGGTGGAGTATACAGATTGCGGCCAGAGGCTTGTCTATCTGCGGCTATACAGCGGAACGCTGCGTCTGCGGGATACGGTGGCCCTAGCCGGGAGAGAAAAGCTGAAAATCACAGAGATGCGTATTCCATCCAAAGGGGAGATTGTTCGGACAGATACCGCCCATAAGGGCGAAATTGTCATCCTTCCCAGCGACAGCTTGAGATTAAACGATATATTGGGGGACAAAACCCAACTTCCTCGTGAAATGTGGAGTGATGTTCCCTTCCCTATGCTGCGGACGACGATTACGCCAAAAACGGCAGAGCAAAGAGACCGGTTGCTGGACGCTCTTACGCAACTTGCGGATACTGACCCGCTTTTGCGTTGCGAAGT
>OLVS01000755.1_pt1 | contig 13322 bp, 12 predicted proteins | sample 1644121 | NCBI WGS metagenome assembly OLVS01 (sample SAMEA103958121, study PRJEB25191) | human gut metagenome
CCGGAGGTGGACGATGAAAACCTTCCGCTGGAAAGTGAAACCCGGTATGGATGTGGCTTCGGCCCCTTCTGTAAGAAAGGTGCGCTTTGGTGATGGCTATTCCCAGCGTGCGCCTGCCGGGCTGAACGCTGACCTGAAAACGTACAGCGTGACGCTTTCTGTCCCCCGTTGGGAGGCCACGGTACTGGAGTCGTTTCTGGAAGAGCACGGGGGCTGGAAAGCCTTTCTGTGGACGCCGCCTTATGAGTGGCGGCAGATAAAGGTGACCTGCGCAAAATGGTCGTCGCGGGTCAGTATGCTGCGTGTTGAGTTCAGCGCAGAGTTTGAACAGGTGGTGAACTGATGCAGGATATCCGGCAGGAAACACTGAATGAATGCACCCGCGCGGAGCAGTCGGCCAGCGTGGTGCTCTGGGAAATCGACCTGACAGAGGTCGGTGGAGAACGTTATTTTTTCTGTAATGAGCAGAACGAAAAAGGTGAGCCGGTCACCTGGCAGGGGCGACAGTATCAGCCGTATCCCATTCAGGGGAGTGGTTTTGAACTGAATGGCAAAGGCACCAGTACGCGCCCCACGCTGACGGTTTCTAACCTGTACGGTGTGGTCACCGGGATGGCGGAAGATCTGCAGAGTCTGGTCGGCGGAACGGTGGTCCGGCGTAAGGTTTACGCCCGTTTTCTGGATGCGGTGAACTTCGTCAACGGAAACAGTGACGCCGATCCGGAGCAGGAGGTGATCAGCCGCTGGCGCATCGAGCAGTGCAGCGAACTGAACGCGGTTAGCGCGGCCTTTGTGCTGTCTACTCCGACGGAAACGGATGGTGCTGTTTTTCCGGGACGTATCATGCTGGCCAACACCTGCACCTGGACCTATCGCGGTGATGAGTGCGGTTATCACGGTCCGGCAGTCGCGGATGAATATGACCAGCCGACGTCCGATATCACGAAGGATAAATGCAGCAAATGTCTGAGCGGCTGTAAGTTCCGCAATAACGTCGGCAACTTTGGCGGTTTCCTTTCCATTAACAAACTTTCGCAGTAAATCCCATGACAGAGACAGAATCAGCGATTCTGGCGCACGCCCGGCGATGTGCGCCAGCGGAGTCGTGCGGCTTCGTGGTGAGAGCGCCGGAGGGGGAAAGATATTTTCCCTGCGTGAATATTTCCGGTGAGCCGGAGGATTATTTCCGGATGGCTCCGGAGGACTGGCTGCAGGCAGAAATGCAGGGTGAGATTGTGGCGCTGGTCCACAGTCATCCCGGTGGTCTGCCCTGGCTGAGTGAGGCTGACCGGCGGCTGCAGGTGCAGAGTGATTTGCCGTGGTGGCTGGTCTGCCGGGGGGCGATTCACAAGTTCCGCTGTGTGCCGCATCTTACCGGGCGGCGCTTTGAGCACGGGGTGACGGACTGTTACACGCTGTTCCGGGATGCTTATCATCTGGCGGGGATTGAGATGCCGGATTTTCATCGCGGGGATGACTGGTGGCGTCACGGTCAGAATCTCTATCTTGACAATATGGAGGCGACTGGTTTTTACCGTGTCGCACTGACAGAGGCGCAGCCTGGCGACGTGCTGCTGTGCTGCTTTGGTTCATCGGTGCCGAATCATGCCGCCATTTACTGTGGTGACGGCGAGCTGCTGCACCATATTCCTGAACAACTGAGCAAACGAGAGAGGTATACCGACAAATGGCAGCGACGCACACACTCCCTCTGGCGTCACCGGGCATGGCACGCATCTGCCTTTACGGGGATTTACAACGATTTGGTCGCCGCATCGATCTTCGTGTGAAAACGGGGGCTGAAGCTATCCGGGCGCTGGCCACACAGCTCCCGGCGTTTCGTCAGAAACTGAGCGACGGCTGGTATCAGGTACGGATTGCCGGGCGGGATGTCAGCACGTCCGGATTAACGGCGCAGTTACATGAGACTCTGCCTGATGGCGCTGTGATTCATATTGTTCCCAGAGTCGCCGGGGCCAAGTCAGGTGGTGTATTCCAGATTGTCCTGGGAGCAGCCGCCATTGCCGGATCATTCTTTACCGCCGGAGCCACCCTTGCAGCATGGGGGGCAGCCATTGGGGCCGGTGGTATGACCGGCATCCTGTTTTCTCTCGGTGCCAGTATGGTGCTCGGTGGTGTGGCGCAGATGCTGGCACCGAAAGCCAGAACTCCCCGTACACAGACAACGGATAACGGCAAACAGAACACCTATTTTTCCTCACTGGATAACATGGTTGCCCAGGGCAATGTTCTGCCGGTTCTGTACGGTGAAATGCGCGTGGGGTCACGCGTGGTTTCTCAGGAGATCAGCACGGCAGACGAAGGGGACGGTGGTCAGGTTGTGGTGATTGGTCGCTGATGCAAAATGTTTTATGTGAAACCGCCTCCGGGCGGTTTTGTCGTTTATGGAGCATGACGAATGGGTAAAGGCAGCAGTAAGGGGCATACCCCGCGCGAAGCGAAGGATAACCTGAAATCCACGCAGTTACTGAGCGTGATTGATGCGATCAGTGAAGGGCCGATTGAAGGTCCGGTGGATGGATTAAAAAGCGTGCTGCTGAACAGTACGCCGGTGCTGGACAGTGAGGGGAATACCAATATATCCGGCGTCACGGTGGTGTTCCGGGCAGGTGAGCAGGAGCAGACACCGCCGGAGGGATTTGAATCCTCCGGCTCCGAGACGGTGCTGGGTACGGAAGTGAAGTACGACACGCCGATTACCCGGACCATCACGTCTGCAAACATCGACCGTCTGCGCTTTACCTTCGGTGTGCAGGCACTGGTGGAAACCACCTCAAAGGGTGACAGGAATCCGTCGGAAGTCCGTCTGCTGGTTCAGATACAGCGTAATGGTGGCTGGGTGACGGAAAAAGACATCACCATTAAGGGCAAAACCACCTCGCAGTATCTGGCCTCGGTGGTGGTGGGTAACCTGCCGCCGCGCCCGTTTAATATCCGGATGCGCAGGATGACGCCGGACAGCACCACAGACCAGCTGCAGAACAAAACGCTCTGGTCGTCATACACCGAAATCATCGATGTGAAACAGTGCTACCCGAACACGGCACTGGTTGGCGTGCAGGTGGACTCGGAGCAGTTCGGCAGCCAGCAGGTGAGCCGTAATTATCATCTTCGCGGGCGCATTCTGCAGGTGCCGTCGAACTATAACCCGCAGACGCGGCAATACAGCGGTATCTGGGACGGAACGTTAAAACCGGCATACAGCAACAACATGGCCTGGTGTCTGTGGGATATGCTGACCCATCCGCGCTACGGCATGGGGAAACGTCTTGGTGCGGCAGATGTGGATAAATGGGCGCTGTATGTCATCGGCCAGAATTGCGACCAGTCGGTGCCGGACGGTTTTGGCGGCACGGAGCCGCGCATCACCTGTAACGCTTACCTGACCACACAGCGCAAGGCGTGGGATGTGCTCAGTGATTTCTGCTCGGCGATGCGCTGTATGCCGGTATGGAACGGGCAGACGCTGACGTTCGTGCAGGACCGACCGTCGGATAAGGTGTGGACCTATAACCGCAGTAATGTGGTGATGCCGGATGATGGCGCGCCGTTCCGCTACAGCTTCAGCGCCCTGAAGGACCGCCATAATGCCGTTGAGGTGAACTGGATTGACCCGGATAACGGCTGGGAAACGGCAACAGAGCTTGTGGAGGACACGCAGGCCATTGCCCGTTACGGTCGTAACGTCACGAAGATGGATGCCTTTGGCTGTACCAGCCGGGGGCAGGCACACCGCGCCGGGCTGTGGCTGATTAAAACGGAACTGCTGGAAACGCAGACCGTGGATTTCAGCGTCGGCGCAGAAGGGCTTCGCCATGTACCGGGCGATGTTATTGAAATCTGTGATGATGACTATGCCGGTATCAGCACCGGTGGTCGTGTGCTGGCGGTGAACAGCCAGACCCGGACGCTGACGCTCGACCGTGAAATCACGCTGCCATCCTCCGGTACCACGCTGATAAGCCTGGTTGACGGAAGTGGCAATCCGGTCAGCGTGGAGGTTCAGTCCGTCACCGATGGCGTGAAGGTAAAAGTGAGCCGTGTTCCTGATGGCGTTGCCGGATACAGCGTGTGGGGTCTGAAGCTGCCGACGCTGCGCCAGCGACTGTTCCGCTGCGTGAGTATCCGTGAGAACGACGACGGCACGTATGCCATCACTGCCGTGCAGCATGTACCGGAGAAAGAAGCCATCGTGGATAACGGGGCGCACTTTGACGGTGACCAGAGCGGCACGGTGAATGGTGTCACGCCGCCAGCAGTGCAGCACCTGACTGCCGAAGTCACCGCAGACAGCGGGGAATATCAGGTACTGGCGCGATGGGACACGCCGAAGGTGGTGAAGGGGGTGAGCTTTATGCTTCGCCTGACCGTGGCAGCGGATGACGGCAGTGAGCGGCTTGTCAGCACAGCCCGGACGACGGAAACCACATACCGCTTCAGGCAACTGGCGCTGGGGCGTTACACGCTGACAGTCCGGGCAGTAAATGCGTGGGGGCAGCAGGGCGATCCGGCGTCGGTATCGTTCCGGATTGCCGCACCGTCAGCGCCGTCGCGGATTGAGCTGACTCCGGGCTATTTTCAGATAACGGCGGTCCCGCGTCTTGCGGTGTATGACCCGACGGTACAGTTTGAGTTCTGGTTCTCGGAAAAGCGGATTGCGGATATCAGGCAGGTTGAAACCACAGCCCGCTATCTTGGCACGGCGCTGTACTGGATAGCTGCCAGTATCAATATCAGGCCGGGCCATGATTATTATTTTTACATCCGCAGTGTGAACACCGTTGGCAAATCGGCATTCGTGGAGGCTGTTGGCCAGCCGAGTGATGATGCATCCGGCTATCTGGATTTTTTCAAAGGAGAGATAGGGAAAACCCATCTGGCTCAGGAGTTGTGGACGCAGATTGATAACGGTCAGCTTGCGCCTGACCTGGCTGAAATCAGGACGTCCATTACGGATGTCAGCAATGAAATCACGCAGACCGTCAATAAGAAACTGGAAGACCAGAGTGCAGCGATCCAGCAGATACAGAAGGTTCAGGTTGATACAAATAATAACCTGAACAGCATGTGGGCTGTGAAGCTGCAGCAGATGCAGGACGGACGCCTTTATATTGCGGGTATCGGTGCCGGTATTGAGAATACGCCAGCAGGAATGCAGAGTCAGGTGCTGCTGGCGGCAGACAGGATTGCGATGATTAATCCTGCGAATGGCAACACAAAGCCGATGTTTGTTGGGCAGGGCGATCAGATATACATGAATGAAGTGTTCCTGAAATATCTGACGGCTCCCACCATTACCAGCGGCGGTAATCCTCCGGCATTTTCCCTGACACCGGACGGGCGGCTGACGGCGAAAAATGCCGATATCAGCGGTAACGTGAATGCGAACTCCGGGACGCTCAACAACGTCACGATTAACGAGAACTGTCGGGTTCTGGGAAAACTGTCCGCCAACCAGATTGAAGGTGATCTCGTTAAAACAGTGGGCAAAGCTTTCCCCCGTGACTCCCGTGCACCGGAACGGTGGCCATCAGGGACCATTACCGTCAGGGTTTATGACGATCAGCCGTTTGACCGGCAAATTGTTATTCCAGCGGTGGCTTTCAGCGGTGCCAGACATGAACGGGAGAATAGAGATACTTATTCGTCATGCCGCCTGATAGTGAAGAAAAACGGGGCTGAAATTTATAACCGAACGGCTCTGGATAATACTCTGATTTACACGGGTGTTATTGATATGCCTGCAGGCAGTGGCGTAATGACACTGGAGTTTTCGGTATCAGCATGGTGGGTAAATGGCTGGTATCCCACAGCAAGTATCAGCGATTTGCTGGTTGTGGTGATGAAGAAAGCCACCGCAGGCATCAGTATCAGCTGAATTTTATAACCCCAATACGGGCGTCAGAAATGACGCCTTTTTTATTGCAGAAAAGCGAGAGGTAATTATGCGTAAATTATGTGCTGTTATTCTGTCCGCAGTAGTCTGGCTGGTTGCCGCTGGTACGCCAGCGAGCGCAGCAGAGCATCAGTCCACACTAAGCGCCGGGTATCTTCAGGCCCATACTGATATGCCAGGCAGTGATGACCTGAAGGGCATTAACGTGAAATACCGTTATGAATTTACGGACACGCTGGGGCTGGTGACGTCATTCAGTTATGCCAATGCCAAAGATGAGCAAAAAACGCATTACAGCGATACCCGCTGGCATGAAGATTCAGTGCGTAACCGCTGGTTCAGCATGATGGCGGGGCCATCTGTACGCGTGAATGAATGGTTCAGTGCTTATGCGATGGCAGGTGTGGCTTACAGCCGTGTTTCGACGTTCTCCGGGGATTATCTCCGCGTAACTGACAACAAGGGGAAAACGCACGATGTGCTGACCGGAAGTGATGACGATCGCCACAGCAACACGTCTCTGGCGTGGGGAGCTGGCGTGCAGTTTAACCCGACCGAATCCGTGGCCATTGATATTGCTTATGAAGGCTCCGGCAGTGGCGACTGGCGCACTGACGGTTTCATCGTGGGTGTCGGTTATAAGTTCTGATTAGCCAGGTAACACAGTGTTATGACAGCCCGCCGGTTCAGGCGGGCTTTTTTGTGGAGTGGATATGGCAGCAGTAAAAATCTCAGGTGTGCTGAAAGATGGTGCGGGAAAACCAATACAGAACTGCACTATTCAACTGAAGGCAAAGCGTAACAGCACCACGGTACTGGTGAACACGGTGGCCTCTGAAAATCCGGATGAAGCCGGGCGTTACAGCATGGATGTTGAGTATGGTCAGTACAGCGTCACCCTGCTGGTTGAAGGTTTTCCGCCTTCACATGCCGGGACCATTACCGTCTATGAAGGTTCCAGACCAGGTACGCTGAATGATTTTCTCGGTGCCATGACGGAAGATGATGTCATGCCGGAGGCATTGCGTCGTTTTGAGGCAATGGTGGAAGAAGCGGCACGCAACGCCGAAGCCGCCTCTCAGAGCGCAGCAGCGGCAAAGAAATCCGAAACTGCAGCGGCTTCATCGAAGAACGCGGCGAAAACCTCAGAAACGAATGCAGCTAACAGCGCACAGGCGGCAGCGTCCTCGCAGACTGCATCGGCAAACTCCGCGACAGCAGCCAAAAAATCAGAAACCAACGCGAAAAACAGCGAGACAGCCGCAAAGACGAGCGAAACCAACGCGAAGTCCAGCCAGACGGCAGCGAAAACCAGCGAAACGAATGCCAAAGCCAGTGAAACTGCCGCGAAAAATAGCCAGAATGCAGCAGCCGAAAGCGAGAGCGCGGCAGCCGGTTCTGCGACTTCAGCAGCTGGATCAGCAACTGCTGCGGCTAACAGCCAGAAAGCTGCGAAGACGAGTGAAACTAACTCAAAGTCCAGCCAGACGGCAGCGAAGACCAGCGAAACGAATGCCAAAGCCAGCGAAACTGCGGCGAAAAACAGTCAGGATGCAGCAGCCGAAAGCGAGAGTGCTGCAGCTGGCTCTGCAAGCGCGGCGGCTGCTTCTGCCACTGCATCAGCCAACAGTCAAAAAGCTGCAAAAACCAGTGAAACCAACGCAAAGGCGAGCGAGACTGCGGCGGCTAACTCGGCGAAAGCATCCGCAGCAAGCCAGACGGCTGCAAAAGCAAGTGAAGACGCAGCCAGAGAGTATGCAAGCCAGGCTGCGGAGCCGTATAAACAAGTTTTGCAGCCGCTTCCCGATGTGTGGATACCGTTTAACGATTCACTGGATATGATTACGGGCTTTTCGCCGTCATATAAAAAGATTGTTATTGGTGATGATGAAATAACGATGCCTGGCGATAAGGTTGTAAAGTTTAAACGCGCATCGAAAGCAACCTATATTAATAAATCTGGTGTGCTGACAGAGGCTGCCATTGACGAGCCACGATTTGAACGTGATGGCCTGCTTATTGAGGGGCAAAGAACAAACTACATGCTCAATTCGGAAAACCCTGCCAGTTGGGGGCGATCGTCAAATATGGATGTTCCCGAAACCGGGAAGGATAGTTTTGGTTTTACCTATGGAAAGTTCGTCTGTAACGATTCTCTGATTGGGCAAACCTCAGCCATTAATATGGCATCAATTGCTGCAACAAAGTCAGTTGATGTCTCAGGCGATAATAAATACGTGACAACCTCATGTCGTTTTAAAACAGAACTGCAGGTAAGGTTGCGTATCCGGTTTGATAAATATGACGGTAGCGCAACAACTTTTCTTGGTGATGCGTATATTGATACACAAACGCTTGAAATTAATATGACAGGCGGTGCTGCCTCAAGGATTACAGCGAGAGTCAGAAAGGACGAAGCTACCGGATGGATTTTTGCAGAGGCAACAATTCAGGCAATTGATGGGGAGTTAAAAATAGGTTCTCAGATACAGTATTCTCCTAAGCAGGGCGGGGCAACCGTATCTGGTGACTATATTTATCTGGCCACCCCACAAGTAGAAAATGGGCCTTGTGTATCATCTTTTATTATATCAGGAACGACGGCGGCGACCCGCGCAAGCGATATAGTTACAGTTCCCATTAAGAATAATCTTTATAATCTTCCTTTTACGGTTCTTTGTGAGGTACATAAGAACTGGTATAAAACGCCAAATGCAGCGCCGCGTGTTTTTGATACCGGCGGTCATCAAACCGGAGCGGCTATTATTCTTGGGTTCGGATCTTCGGCAGATGGGCCAGACGGATTTCCTTATTGCGATATTGGAGGAGCTAACAGACGGGTAAACGAAAACGCATCGCTTGAAAAAATGGTTATGGGGATGCGTGTAAAATCAGATCAGTCTACGTGCTCAGTAAGTAACGGGCGCATATCCAGCGAAAAAAAGACTACGTGGTCCTATATTCAGAACTCTGCAACCATCCGTATTGGAGGCCAGACTACAGCAGGGTTACGTCATTTATTTGGTCATATCAGGAATTTCAGAATATGGCACAAGGCATTGACTGATGCTCAGGTGGGGGAGTCAATCTAATGAAAGATTTAACACTCAAATTTGCCGACAGGGCCGACTTTTCGGCCTTTATGGAGAGTGCTGGCTATTATGATGACGAGTCGATGCAGGATGATATTCTTATTGACGTGATAGGTAACGTGTACAAAGAAACCGGAGAACTTACTGAAGATGGCGAGCCGGTATGTGTTAAGGAAGACGGATATTTTGTAAACGTGCGCATCATTAATGATGTGAAAACACCGTCAATATTCGATGAATACGTGGTTGCTGTTGAGCATCAACTTCGTGGCTGGATGTGAGGAAGAATAATGGCTACATCGACAGTAATTCCTGATGACATCAAAACGCTAAAATCCGATGTTAGCAAATTAAAAAACGATCAAGGAAGCTACGTAACAAAATCATATGTAGACAGCAAAAATGAAACCGTTGGTGACTGGTCTGCTTCATGGTATCAGCAGGTATTGCCAACTAGCGGAGCTATATTTGGGAGAAAACTCCGCTCAACTCACAGGACGGCAGGTGTTGAGGATGCATATTGCGAACTATACCTCAAAAAATGGATAGACAGTCCAGGTAACGCAATGGCGCGCCTTAACCTGAACGATAACGGGACAAACATTTGCTGGGACTTTACCAACCTTTATGGCGGTACGATGATTTTTCCCGGTGACAGCGGATACCTCAAAATGGGTAACTGCCTTATGTCATACAGCAAGCGTGGAAGTAACGCGCTTATTAAATTTGATTACACCGACACATTACAGATCAAATATGCCAATCATGGGTCAACCATGACATTAAACACACAGGGAACCGCTTATGCTGGTGTTACTGCTCAATTGTGGGGCAACTCCAGCCGTCCTGTTGTTTATGAAGTCGGTGTTGATGGTGGCGCTTATATGTTCTATGCGCAGAAAACTACCAGCAATACCTACGAATTAACGGTTAACGGCGCGTGCAATGCAAGTGCATTTAATCAAGGCTCTGACCGGGATCTGAAAGACAATATTCAGGTGATCGATAATGCAACCGACCGCATCCGTAAAATGAACGGCTATACATACACGCTTAAAGAAAACGGTATGCCCTATGCTGGTGTCATTGCACAGGAAGCTCTGGAAGCAATCCCAGAAGTTGTAGGTTCCGCAATGAAATATCAGGACGGTGCAAGCGGATCGGAAGGTGAAGAAGGTGAACGTTATTACACAGTAGATTATTCTGGTGTTACTGGCTTGCTTGTTCAGGTAGCCAGAGAGTCAGACGACAGAATAACAGCACTGGAAGAAGAAAACGCAGAATTAAGACAAAGATTATCTGCAATTGAGGCGGCGCTTGCGTCTAAATAATATCAAGGGGCCGAGCGCCCCGTTTTATTGGGTAGGATGAAAATGGATATAACACCTTTCCTTCATGCACTTTGTGCTGTGGCTGCGCAGGTACTGATTGGCCTTTTTACCGGAAACTGGGTTTACGGTGCGATAGCTGGTTGTACGTTCTTCATTGCGCGGGAACACACCCAGGCAGAATATCGCTGGATTGAAATGTTCGGGCATGGCAAGCGAATGAATATGCCGTGGTGGGGCGGTTTTGATCCGCGCGCGTGGGATGTGGCAAGCCTTATGGATTTTGCTGTACCGATGGTGGCGTGTCTGCTGGTCTGGCTGTTGGTTTATCGTGGGTGAAAAAAGGTGAGCTGTATATGCAACGGAGGAAGAAACCCCGTTGCTGGAAGCCTGGAAAAAGTATCGGGTGTTGTTGAATCGTGTTGATACATCACTATCTCCAGATATCGAGTGGCCAAGTCAACCATAAATCAATATCCCCTGCGATGCAGGGGATATTTCTTAATTATCAGTAGATTGTTCCTCTAGTAACAACTCAATTCTGCTTAGTATTTCTTTAGATATTTTTCGGCTATCAATTTTTATAGTTACAAAATTACCTTTATATCTAGCCGTGATCCCTTCCCCATATTTTTTCTCGTCTTTTGTTTTTTCCTCGTCGCCAACCAGAACAGAGTCAGATAATATTTGTATAATCCGTGAAGCTTCTAAATCCTCGCCGTTTTTTTTAATTGCCAGAAGATGATGAGCAGCATTGCTCATGGCAGCCATGTTTTTTTTGTAGACCTTAAACAAAGAATCTCCAGCACGAGCTGACAGTTCTCCTGGATGATTGAAGATAGCTAATATATCTTTTGGTAGACCAGCTGTATTAATACAGCGAGTGATAATATTTCTGTCTATATTTTCAGCCTCGGCTAATGCTTTAACGTTACCATCAAAGTCATTTAGCTTGCGTAAGTATCTCTTTCCTCTTTCGTATGCACTAATAGGCCTATAATCGTTACCAATTTGGGATAACCAATGCATCTGTTCATCGTCGAGATCACCTATTAAGACGCGATAGTCACATCCTGTTAATATCGCTGCTTTTCTTCTACGTGAGCCGTCAGCGACTTCAACGACTCCAGACACTTTTCTGGCGAAAGCTGGATTTTGTTGTCCAGACGTTAGAAAAGATGGGATTAAATCGGCTAGAGAGGATTCATTTAATAAATCTTGATCGCGTTCATTACCTAGCCATACCATTGTTGCCATTTCAACTTTATCTGCGGGAATTGTCTCTAACTTAAAGTTAACATTACGTCCGCATACTGGCAAAGTTATGCTGTTACCGGTTAATGAACTCAGTTGACGTTTTAAATCACCAACCATAGGTGATACGGGCTGATGTTCAGGGGCATGATGATTATTACTCATAATGCGATTAATATCTGGAGCATTTTTTAGAAGAGAGCGCTGTTTCATTATTCGTTCTCCCAGCGAGGTTTTATTAGATCATCAAAAATTTCTCGGCAAACAGGGTCCCATATAGAAACAGCATTTCTCCATGCATTCAATGTTGAACGTTGGTTTGCTGCTTGTTCAAATACTGTTCTCATTTTTATCTGGCCTTTACCTACTTCATCGGTAACGCGTACAACCTGACGTAATACCATTGATCCCCATGTATTTCTTATTTGTTCTTCCATCCATCGTGATTGATTCCCTGTAGTGAGACTATATTTAGTCAGAAGTAAGCGAACGGTTGGCTCAAATCCACCTAGGTCAACGCTTTCCAATAGATCGAGAAGCATTGTGAAAAACTGTAGAACAGAAGCGTAATCAAATAATTCTGCAGGTGTAGCAACAACAATAACGTCAGCGGCACAAACAACGTTAATGGTTCCTGTACCGAGGTTCGGAGCACTATCTATAACGATAACATCGTAGTTATCCCAAACTGATTCAATAGCTGCGCGCAGCATAAGGTGTGGAGGATGAGGCAATTTACCCTGAGCATGATATTGCATGAGATCTGTTTCTATACGATGTAAAGCTAGGCAGCTAGGGATAATGTCTAGCCCAGGCCAACATGTTGGCTTTATAGCATATTCAGCGTTATCGCGTTCTCCTAAGTAAAATGGCAGTAAAGTATCCTCGGCATGGATATGTAAATCAGGAACATAACCGTGATACATAGAGGCCGTGCCTTGAGGATCGTTACCTTCAACCAAAAGAACACGATGACCTTGTAATGCTAACCATTGAGCTTGATGTACCGCAGACGATGTTTTATAAACGCCGCCTTTGTGTGACATAACGGCAAGCACAACAGGGTTTTTATCTTGTGGTCGTTGGTTTGGGTTGCCAAAAACTGCTCGCATACTGTTGATTTGATCTATGGTATAACCAGCACGACGTTCAATTCTTCCTCTCATTTCAAAGTCAGGTGCAGGTAAACGCCCGCTCTTCTCAGCATCTCTAATTGCTTGAGGAGTTACACCAATTAAATCTGCTACTTCAGTTATACCCCATCGGCGGGTGATACGCCGAGCTTCAGGACTATCATCACCGAATTGAGCGATAGCAATTGCTTGGGTCATTTCTTGACCTCTCGTAACACAATCTTGCAATAACTTTTTCAAAGACATACTGTCATCTCCAGCTTGTAACTTTGCTTAATAATTAAATCTTTGCTTATTTCTAGCAAATTTGCATGAAAAAGGCAAAGCAAAACGAAAAACGCAAAGTGGAATATTTGAGCTAAATCATCTTTTGTTCCCCTCCCGAAATGCATAAAACGAACAACGATATAATCATAACTAATTGATATTTATTATCTTTTTTTAAAGAAAGGAAATCATGTAAAACTAGGGAAACATGATAAGAATCATCAATGAGATACGTTTTCTCTATTAGTTCTCCCAATCTTACCAATACAAGAACATAAACAGAGAACATAAAAATAAAGTAATGACACAAACACAATAAAGAACATAAATA
>OLVS01000762.1_pt1 | contig 13284 bp, 17 predicted proteins | sample 1644121 | NCBI WGS metagenome assembly OLVS01 (sample SAMEA103958121, study PRJEB25191) | human gut metagenome
ACATTTTTCATTCCCCACCAACATTTTTTGATAATTTCTAACATTTTTAAGCATTTTGAAAAATCTAGATAAAAACGCTTGACAAATCAAAATTTTTGTGATTTTACATGGTGCACCGAAAACCATGGTTAAGTTTTTGGTTATGGCCGAAAATTCGTTAGGATATATGAATAGTTATTCATATTTTCAAATAATATTTATGCAAATATATGAATACTATACATTTTCATTTTATTGTTATTTACATTCGTTTATTGTAAATTTTTATCATTTATCAATGAAAATAAAAAACATTTGAATTATACTTGATTTTTTTTCGGTGTGGGTGTATAATGGAATCACAAAACAAAGAGAGGTAAAACTTATGGACAAAATTGCTAACTTGTTAGACCTGTATGGCATTCGTGATTATTGCGTTGTATCGTTCACATCTGATTCGCTATATACAATTGCATTTAGGTATAAAGATTATTATACAATATTTTCTTTTTTTAGGCATGAATTTGATAGCCCCGGGTATTACTATTATATCGAAAAAATAATTGAGAATTTAGCAGACATTGTGAAAGCCTTCTGAAGAGTCTTTGAAAATTAAGACGAAACGCCGCGAGGCGTCAAGGCTGTGGCCTATAATGGAAGCAACAAAACAAAGAGAGGTAAAACTTATGGACAAAATTTTTGACTTGTTAGACCTGTTTGACATTCGTGATTATTGCGATGTATCGTGTACCCCTGAATTGTTATATACAATTTCATTTAAGTATAAAAATTACCGTACAATGTTTTCTTTTTTTGAATATGAATTTGATAGCCCCGCGTATTACTATTATATTCAAAACATAATTTCGAGCTTATCCGCCATCGTGAAAGCCTTCTGATGAGTCTTTGAAAATTAAGACGAAACGCCGCGAGGCGTCAAGGCTGTGGCCCTATAATGTAGATTTACAATTGCATATTACCTTGATTTTTCATTACATGGAAGGCAAAAGGAGATTACAAACATGAGATTGTATAAATGTAGCGCAACATGTAGTACAAGTGATTTATTCAGTTATAATACGCGCTTATTTTGGATTGACTATCCTTATTATATATTGCATATATATCCGTCAAATACAAGTAAAATGCATATACGAAAGTATATTCAATGGTTGCATGACAATGATTATGCCCCGCTTGCGGATATTGTTCGACATATGTATAATTTGGGGGTTAAATACAAAAAGCTTTGGGTTGTATATAATTTGTCAGCTGATAACTATGAAGTCGTTGACGTTTACCGTTATTCCGTAAATTAAAAATTTTATCGCCTTTCATGTCATGAGAAATCAAGGGCGCGGATTTTTCAAATACTTTATAAAGGATATTAACAAATATGAAAAGTTACGAACAAGCATTAGAGTCATTAAAGGCAAAATATGAGGCACAAGCGCACGCTGTCGGCGATTTGAGAACGAAAGCAATCGATTTTATTGACGCATGCGAATACGCCCCTGCAAGCGCGCGAAACGAGCTTAAAACGGTTATAAAACGTCTGAAAGCCTTTTCAGAGGGAAAGACCTATCAGGAATATTTGGAGGGCTTGACCGATGAAAGCAACCGTTAAAAAATACGTTTTACGGACTTGTAAAGGCGCGAACGGTAGCTTCCAAGTGCTGGATATTTTCGCGGACGTTGTCAACGATAAAAACGAAGTAAGGACTTACCGGGGGCAAATGGGCGCGGAATACGCGAAAAAATACTTTGAGCATTGCGGAGTAAAGACCAAAGACACAATTGGCACGCCATGCGAAATTTCGTTGGTGAAAGAGCAATATACAACGAAAGACGGAGAACAACGACAAGTCACAAATATCAAATATTTCAATTTGCTCGATGAAAATAACAAACCTATAATCATGTATAAAAATAAGGTCGATGAATTAGATTTCTAATTAACAAATTTTACAATAGATAACCGGTTAACATAGCGCCCATGTTAAGCGGTTATTTTTTGCGTTTTTAGGGTGTTAAAAATTTTCGTTAAAAATTAACATTGTTAAATCAGTGTTAAAAATTAACATTTTGTTTAGCATTTACGCGTGTGCCCTCGCGCGCGCGTAAGAGAGAAAACTTTCAGTAAAACATAAAATCTATTTTGGAGGTATACCCCATGACAGAAAATGGAAATATAGAGGGGGAGGTTAAAAAATCAAGCAAATACCCCCCCACATTCACTCATATTGTGCAAATTTCATATCATGAATTTAGTTATATGACACATACCCAATTAATGTATATGCTTAGAGATTGTAAAGACAATACAAAAATTATAATACAAGCTGCATTAGGAGAAATGTCAATATATAAACGTACAGGATATTATACGGTTTCTTGTTGTAATGAGGTCTTAGAAATTGGAAATTGTAATTATATATCAAGAATAGCCAGAATTATTTGGAAAGTAATTAATTTGATTGAAATGGAGGTAGACTCCAATGAGATTTCCGACTAAATTCAATAAGGTATTAAACGAATTATATGCTCCCGATGAAATAAAAGAAATTAAATCTTTTATAAATCAAACACAGGCTGTTAAGGAAAGCTATAATAAGCATGCAAATAACTTGAATTTACCAACGCTCCCTAATATAACAAATTACGGAATGCGCCAAAAAGGATATATAAAAAATGCGTTGCAAACATATAAAAGCGAAATTAAAACATATTCCGAAACAGGTAGAACCACAACAGAACTTAAGGATATTCTAAATTTATCAAACGATTTATATACAGTGGGATTTGATATTAGCCCAGATAATTTATTAAATTTTTCAGATAAAGACTTAAATCGTTTATATAATCTTGTTTCCGATTTTTTGTTTTACGTTGATATGGATTTTTATATTGAATATAAAAAGCAAGAGATATTATCAGAAATTTATGATAATATAGCTCAAATATTAAAAAAATATGGATTTTGATTTTCGACGGTACAAACATATATATGCAGCAGACTTTGAGACATCAACGGAAGCATGGAATTGTGAGGCGCGTGTTTGGCTGTGGGATATATGTGATAAAGACTATAAACATAGAACAGGAACAAGCATTAATTATTTCATGAATTATATTATACGTACGTCATATAAATGTTTATATTTTTTTCGTAATTTAGCATATGACGGTAGCTACATAATAACGTGGTTGTTTAATAATGGTTATAAACATGTTAATAAGAAATCCGATGAAATGCTGCCTTTTGAATTTCACACAGTAATAAGTGATATGGGATTGCATTATGCTTATGAAATTGTGGGGCGTATGGGGCAACATGTTACAATAATGGATAGCCTTAAAACTGTTAATATGAGTATACACGATAGTGCTATAATGTACGATTTACCTATAAAAAAGGGCGAAATTGATTATGATAAATTTAGAGAAATAGGCTATAAACCTACCGAAGAGGAAATAGAGTACATTCATAACGATACTGAAATAGACATGAGAACAATACAGAAAAATATTGAAATGGGAGGCGTAAAATTTACGCAAGCAGGAAATGCAAGAAGCGAATTTATAAAGGGAATAGGTAAGAAAAATTATGATATTAATTTCCCTTTTCTGCAACAAATAGAAGAAACTAATATACGAAAAGCATATCGCGGCGGATATGTATATTGCAATCCTAAATATCAAAATAGAGTAATATATAATATGATGGCATTAGATAAAAACAGTATGTATCCGGCGCAAATGTTGCATGAATATATGCCGCACGGTTTCCCTATGTGGTATAGTGGAAAATATGATGATAAATATTCAGGTAAATATCCGATATACATACAGCATATTAAAGTATCATTTGAGTTAAAACCGAATGCCGTACCTACAATAGCGCGCAGGAATGGATTTTTGTCGTCGGATAATTTATATTTGAACTCATCTAACGGTTTAATGTTTGATTTATGGCTTGCAAACCCTGATTTAGAATTATTATATATGTGTTACGATATAATAGAAATAGAATACATTGAGGGGTATATGTTCAAAGCTGTTAAGGGCATAGAAATTACACCGAATGAAGCTAAAAATATGGATAAGTTTGAAATAATAGATGAGGACGGAAAAGGTAGTTTATTTTATGATTATATTCATAAATGGAGATTAGGAAAAGAAACACATACAGGGGCAGCGCGTGCATATGATAAACGTATGCAAAATGCACTTTACGGTACATTCGGAACGAACCCGAAAAGAGATAGTAAAGAGCCATATTTGGAAAATGGGGTGTTGCGTTTTTCATTAATAGAAGGGGAGTATTCAAAAACAAAATCATATATCCCCATAGCTGTATTTGTAACAGCGTGGGCACGATATAATCTTATAAAATATATATTAAAAAATATTGATAAATTTGTGTATTGTGATACAGATAGTTTATACGTTTTAGACGACATAAACTTAAATAATATACCTATACATTCCACTTTATATGATTATTTTAAGATTGAACATTATATCTATAAGTTTAAGTGTGTAGGAGCAAAACGGTATATATATTGGGGGTGGGAACCTAAAACTCCCACTGAATGGAATAAATACGTTACATGTTGCGGCGCAGATGACAATATAAAGAAACAAATGGATTTCGATAATTTTAATTTAGGTCAAGAATTTCAAGGTAAAAAACAGGTTAAAAGTGCAATAGGCGGTAAAATAATAGGAATAACAACTTATAGATTAGGCAAAATAAAAAAAGAGGGATAAAACCCTCTTTTATTGTGTAACTAATTTAGATATTAATAGGAACATTGAACCAATCTTTTGAGAACTAAACCTCACCATTCCGTGAGAATACATTATTGACCATGTAATCATTTGTCCGTTACAATCTTTAATGAAATTAGTATCTATTGACATATCACTTGTTGTTACCGATATAACTGGATATGCAGGATTAAATTTATATTTGTCCGTGAAATATAATATTCCATGATTATCTCGCCATACGGTTATTTTAGTTGATAGATATTTGATATTATAAACCATTGTTGAATGTAAAGGCCTATCAGAAATAAAACTCTCGTCAATACTATCCATAGCGATATTTTGAGTAGTATAGTTTTCATATTCAGTATTTTTAGAAAGTTTCCCTAAAATACTATCTTGTTTTTCTTTTATGGTATCCTCCGATGTATCGAAATAATAGAATAAATCTCTATTACGATTTTTATAGTATCGAGTTGTGAATGGTATATTAAGTTGTTCATTATATGGGTTGGTCAATGTGTCATTATTGCCTAACATGATAATCCAAAATTCGCGTCGCCTGAATACTGTTTCCATAAGTCGAAAGAATATAGCGGGCTCGTGTATTCCGTATTCACCGCCTTTATATTTTCCACGTGATTTTGCTACATATTCATCAAATAACACAACATCGCAATCCTCTATCTGAACGCCTTTAACATTGTTCAATGTAGTATAATACGCACATTCATGCCATTTATTATCAACCTTTATAGATATTATATTTGACCTATGCTTTTCATCTTGTATCCAATCAAATCTATCTCCATAAGCATTCCATAATGAAGGGAGTAACCCCATATTAAGTGCTAATTCCATTTCAATATCGGAACGTCTGAGATATAAAAATTTTTTACCTGTATTCTTAAAACGGTCAAATAGATATGCAAGCCAATAAGTTGTTTTACCTCTCCCTGCAATACCATTAACAATATGGCAATGATAATCCGTATTTCCTATTTGATAATTCTCTTGATTAATATAAAATAAATTTTTATCCATTATAGTTCAGTCTCCGTTACAAAAAACATTACCGTGGGTAAATCAACTTCACTGTTTGCTTCATCTAAGCAACGAATTGATAACCCGTCCTCTGAATATATACATAATATATCTTTTTCCGCTAATTTACCATATGCAGCAAGCCCTTCATTACTATTCGTATATAAATTATCTGCCAGCATTACAGCAAACTCTTCATTAGTCTTTTGACCTGTTCCATACGAATTTTTTGACATCATTGTCCCTATTAAATGACAAGGCTCGCTGGGCTCATTTGCATAAAAAGAGATAAAATATATGGGATTCTTTATAACATCAGTAGTCATAGCAAACGTGCCACTTTTATTAGGGAAATGAAATTCGTAAATATTATTATTCCCTGCGGGTTTATAAGTAATTAAATCCGCATTTATTAATGTTTCATAATAATCATCAGTCCCCACAAATTTTTGCATAACAAACTGATAATCATTAAGACTGGAGTAATTATATCCATTTTCCATAATACCTTCAAAATTCCCAAAATTTATACCTCCCGCTTCCGACTTCATCGTATTAAATGTTATCTCATTTGTAAACGTATTTTCGCCCGTGAAAGTATTATTTCCTGCTGCCGTTACGTCACCCGTTCCGCCACCGCCTGCCGCGCTAATGACAATTTTCTTATTATCTTCACTTGCGTCAATGGTGACATTCTCACCAGCCAACAACGGTATATGGATTTCATTAGCCCCGTTATAGGCGATAATAGCGCCGTTTGTAGTGTCATATATTACACTGTCAACTGATGTATATTCTGGAATATCATTTTCAAATGCTATATTAGATGTATTCTCACCTATTTTAACTGTTGGACGATTAGAGGATAATATATTAATACCATAGGCCGCATTTCCGACATCAAATTTGCTATTAGAAACGTCTAAGCCAATTACTTCTGTCTCGCGTAATTTATAACTATTCGTATTAATAACACCTTCTACTGATATACTGCCGTTAATCGTTCCGCCTGATATATCTAATTTCTCCGACAACTCACTTTTTGTAGCAAATCCGCTAACGTCTGGGATTTCGTCCTTTGTTGCAAAATTAGATACATCGGGTATTTTAGCTATAATGTCTGAAAGGTTTTCCATATTAGCCACATTTTCACCGGAAATGCCTTTCTTTACGTCGGACGTTCCGTTTGCACGTCTTGCCATAATATTTGTAGACGTTTGGTTAGCTAATTCGCTATACGGTAAATTACTTTCTAATCCATTTGCTTGGGTATACACTACATAGCTCGACGCAGGAGAAGATATTACACTACGTTTATTATTTAATTGTTTTGTGACACTTGTCTTAAATTCCTCAAACTCTTGGTCGGTTACAAAGTCATTATGGTCTACTGTAATAACAATAGGTGTAAACGCTTTTCCGTCAAGTGTGTTGCCCGTAATCGTGAAAACAATGTTTCCGCCTTCTTCTGTAACAGCTACTTGTAGTGTATTAATGTCGGCAGTAATTTTCAGAAATTCATTAAAATATTGCACAACTGCATTGCACAACTCATCAGGAGCAAGAGGAACACGCGAGCCCTTTGTTGTTGCATATTTAATTGCTATTTTCTTCAAATTTTCTATTGTCATTTTTTGCTACCTCACTTTCAATATTTTGTAATTGTTCGTTTATATAAGCAACAATAGCATTGCATGCTTCGTCTGCTTGTAACGGTATCGCACTGCCGCTATTGTATGCGTAATCAATAGCAATCTCTCTGAATGTTTTATATGTTAACATTTATATCCTCCCTAATAATTAAGAGGGGTTATTCGCCCCTCCTAAATAAGTTACTTTGCCACGTTAACTTTTTTAGTCATGGCCACTTCTTTATTAATTAATTTCGTCCAATAATCAGCGTCATATTCGATACTTGCGGAAATACAATCGTTCTTGATTTGAGACAATACCCACGATTTCTTGCTGGTACCTTCCGTGAACATTTTTTCTGCGTCCTGTATATACTGTACAACATTATTATAAATGTCAAGTAATACAGTAGGCTTTTTGTCGGAAGGTGCTGCAATCAATTCTTTGACTTTCTTCCAAAGATACAAAATCATAGGAATAATGACAACTACAAGAATAGAAAGACAAGTACCTACAAGCTGGACAATTTGAAGAAATTTATCCATTATAAAACCTCCATAAATAAATTATCGAAACAATGTATCCAATCATTACGGATTGCAGTATTTTCAAGCACTTTTCTTATTTCATCACCTGTACTATAAATAGTAGTATTATTGTTGCTATGCATAAGACTTTCATCGCGGGTGCGATTATCTGTATTATTATCAGTTGAAGTAGTAGTCCCTGTTGTATCAGTAGTTGTATTCATTATTTCAACATTTCTACCTTTATTTACAGTGTTACTATTCAAATCAGGTGTAACAGTGTTTTCTTTTGTTTGTATATTATTATCCTGTATTTTATTTGTATCAGTATAATTTCCTGTCGTTGTCATTGCTGGATATTCAAGATTATTTTGTATAAGCAATTCATACTTATCTATATTTCTTTCCCAGCATGAATTAAGACGTTGTACAAACATGTCATCACTATCAAAACCTATTTCAGAATAAAACCAATAATTAACGAATATATTATATAATTCAATTTGTATTTCGTTTAATTCTTTTGGAGTAAACTCAACACTATCTTGTGAAAAACTACCTATTAACTGAGTTGTTTTATAATCCGTGTTGAACTGTGCTATTACTCTCTTCAACGTTCTGCCTATTGAATAAAGAACTTTGAACATTTTTAGCAAATTCCTCCTTATTATCTTTTAAGCTAATATTTACTTTGAACATTTTGTTAACTTTTTCTATCGCTTTTTCACGCGCTAATTTTGCCGAATTATAATAAGAGTTTATTGTTTCGTTACCTGCATTAACTTCGTCTACAAGCAATCTTTCTTTCTTTTCTATTGCAGTATTATTATATCCAAAATATTGAAAAATTCTATTCTCATATACTTGAAAATCCGTTGTGAGTTTATCTCCAATAAAGTCTATTTTACTGTCAAACGCATAAGAGTTAAACGGTCTACTTTCAGTAAGTATTTTTGTTTTCTTATCCGTTGCAGTACCTCTTATACGTATTTTAATGTAGTCACTAAATTCGCTAAGTTGCCTTACAAATGTTTCCGCACTCTTCTTTTCGTCCTCGTCTATCTCCATAATAAGAGGTTGACGTTGACGTCGTATATTTTGCAAGTGCGTTTTATCCAGTTCCATGATATATTTCAGATTATACATCACGTGTAAAAACGGAATAGAAAAGAAAGCGTCATTCGGCATTATTACACTGTTATTTTCAGTAAGGTCTTTTCGGAAATTATTAAACCCGAATACAGTCCATTCGGTAGGAAATCCTGTAATATTAAATTTCCATTGCCCTGTTACGGGTAAACATTGTAACCCTAATGTGTTATCCTCAAACCACGCAAGAGCAGGCGCGAAAAACATCATAACCTCTACTTGCGAATTAAATCCAACAATTTTTTGCGTATTATCAGGTAACTTATCATATCCGAAACGGGAGCAGAATATATCAATATATTTCTGAACAAACAACCATTCGTCTATGCCAATATTTGGAAGATATGGATAATTTTGAGCACCAAATATAGCAAATATATTGTCAAAATACATTTTACACCTCTTAAAAAACTTGCATATTAATTACACCGTCTAACTTAAAAATGGTATCATTATCCACATAACTAAATAACCATACACCATTTAGCAACATTTCTTTTATGCTATTAATAACATTTTGAGGGTGAGATATTGTTACTCGAACAGTATCACATCGGATATAATTAAAATATTTCCGCTTATGATTAATTAATATGTCATATGGCTCTAAATATGTAGCATATCCATATCTTATTAAATGTTCGTTTATCTCATCTATATTAGATTGATATAGAGGCTCAATAGTGCACCCACATAATGACGACGTTCCTACAAGTGTACCTTCGTAATTAGGAGATATTTGAGTATTACCGCCTAATGCAACATCTCTCATTATATCAGCAGAATTCAATAATCCTCCGAAAACACCTACTCCCATGGTATAATTAGCCATGCCTTCATTTATAAAAGCGGTATTTGAAACTTCACCTTTCTTATTTGGAGCATGCAAATTTGCGATAGTATTATTTCCGCTTACTAACGGAGTTGTCACACTACTTACAGACTGAAAAACCGCTAAACTTTGGTCTATCCAATTCTGAGTAGAAAAAGGTTGAAATATATTATAGGCTTGAATACCTCTTAACTCAGCAAGTCCGTCGTTAGACACATCTTTTATGCCTAAATAATAACCACCTGTATTAGGCGAAACATTTACAACAAAATCATCGGTCGATTTTACAAGATGATAATGTATAATACAACCACCTTTTTGAGAAACAATACAATTAGTTATATAAGGCTCACAATGAAGTTTAGACATACCATTTTCTTTGAACCAATCATAATCAATAGTAGTCCTATCCTTATATGTATCTGATGTTAAAGGATAAATTTTACTGTTAGCTCCGAATGTAGATAATAACGTATTAGAAAATTTTGTTAAATCATACGACGGAGGAACGATTGCAGTACATTTATTAGTAGACCCGTCAACATCAAAATTTATTGTATTGCACGATGTATTAAACAAAACAACTCCCGCTTCGTTGAAATCCCATTCATACCCACAAAAATCAGCTATAAACATTCCGGCTATTTCGTCACCTGTTATTGTATTTACAGGATAATCAATTAAATCTTGATTAAACAAATTTAAAGCACTAAACCCGTAACCTATAAATGTTCCGTGATAAAACGGAATGACAGCTACACCGAACGGAGTTGGTAATATATTCGTGCTCCAATCATCTGTTTCTGAATTATATATCTTAGGCTCAACAAATAAAGCCGGGGTTTGAGTCGAAAGTAAATTACGCTTAAAAATTATATACAAAAATTGTATTCCGCGCTTATATTCACTATCTTTCAAAAAACCTTGATTATAAACTTGCTTTGTTACATGGAACGCATTTACCGACTCTTCCATTGTATCATCAGTATATTCCATAGTACAAGATATTAAATTTTTATTTTCATTATCTTGCACCCAATCATTTACATGCGCACGGCCTACTTCTCCGAAAATATTCTTAGTTATAACATTTTCAAAATCGCTACCATAATATGCTTGTAAAGTAGTCCACCAATCTATTGTATAATATATTCTAAAACAATCAGTGTTAAGCTCATTTACTTCAAATCTGTCTATAAATGCAGCATAATAATTACGTTCTTTTGTTACTTTTATAACATCAGGATAAACAATAAAATAAGCAAAATTCTTTTTGTCTAAATTAGGAAACTCAACATCAATAAAATTGCATGCTTCATAAAATCCGTCAATCTTTATAGTATTATCAGGATTATTATTGTTCGATTCCCAATTACGCAAATCTCCGCTTGACATAAAACGTTTATCCCGTGTAGGGCAATTATCACTATAAAATTGTAAATTAAGTGTTGCCATAATAAATTACCCACCCTAACCCGCGCCGTGCATTAGCGCACACCACTACACAGGAGAACTTATGAGACGTTAGTATATTACTGACCGTCTGAAAGTAAAAACCTGATTATATTCTTATGCAGCGAATAACCAAACAAATCGCCCTGCGTCAAGAAAGTATTCCAATATCCAACACCATAAGGGTTCCAGATATTATCAAAACGATTTTCAAGCCAACGATAAATTTTAATACCGCGTTTATCAGCAAGAGTAGCAAACTGTCCGGTTGTTGCAGCGTCAGTTCCGAAACCGTCAATAAGCTGCACTTCGCAACCGAAATCAAGGTCCTTATGATATGCATTATACTGCGACGAAACAATTTCGTTATGAATACCCGCAGTAATAAACAATACAAGGTCATCTTTCTTAGACGATACAAGTTTACCTTGTTTATTGTATTTAGTAGTATTCCACTTAAATGCTTCTACATAATTACGAATCGTCTTTACAATTTGAATACTCTCGGCAGCGGTCATTGTAGAGCCTGCTACAACACAAGAAACATCAGTTTCAGAAGGATAAATAGTCGAACTTGCAAGCATGTTTCTAAAAATCAAATACTTATCAAGTTTAGCACTTTCAGGAAGAACGCTTCTAATTGTCTGAATGAAATTCATTGCATAGCCTTCACTGATGAAAGCACGCTTGAATACATCATAAGCAGTCGTTACATGATATTGCAAAAGAGTTTTGAGTGTATAATACGACGGAGCAATAGAAGCATAATTAATTTTGAAAGGGTCATAATTAACAAATTTATAATCCGACTGAGTATCAAAAGTAGGCAGATTATTTACTTCATCGGCTTTCATTGCTTCTACATAATCGTCCTCAATGATACCACCAAAAGGCAAATAACCTTTATCATACTGTGAAGCGTCAAAATTATTATACTCAAACTTATAAATTTCTTGCTTCCCAATCTTATCCACTAAAACATTATAAACTGCATTTTCAATTTCAGTAGGAAAAGTAGTTGTTCCATAATTACCTGCTGTAATTACAGATTTTACGCTATTGGGAATACGGTCAGCATATTCAGGTGTCGCGAATATGCGCTGCATAGCTGTAATAAGTCCACTAACTGCCATTGTTAACCTCCAAATTTACCTTTACAAATTTTATCAAAATCATCTACCGAAGGTATCGGTCGATTATCTCCACTGTGACCTGTAAGAAATGATATATAATCATCTTTTAATTTATCGTGATTAGTCTTTTCGCTATCGTATTTAGACTTAAAATCATCTCTTTCAGCTGTGAGAGCTTTTATTTTTTCTTCGCTCTCTGTCTTATATTTATTAAGTTCTTCATCAAATTTATCTGATTTAGCTTTAAGAAGCTCGTATTCTTTATCGTCTATTTCCATTATATTCCTCTCCTACTTTTTCAGTATTTTTACCGTTAATTCTAATAGGCTCACCGTGATTAGAATATATGTACTCCCCGACACTCTTATGCTGCAAGGTTGCTTTGCGTGTTTTATCCAGGTCATTACCTACACATAAATCAAGCAATTCCTTTGCTACACCCTTTTTATATTTCATGTTGCACCTCTATTAATAAAATTTGGTTAGATAGGAAGCAGGCAAGCATAGCACTGCTTCAATATGGGTGCGGAGCTTCTACCACCGGCTATCACCTATCATTCATATTGTTTACTGCTTTCCTATCTTTCCTATACCTATTGTATCATAAATTTTCAAAAAAGTCAAGCGTTTTTCGTATGAGAATACTCATATTCTGTGAAAATTCTGTGAAAAATATAGAAAATTGTTTAAAAAACTTAACAAAATGTTAGAAATTATCAAAAAGTGTTAGTTTGGAATGAAAAATGTGAGAAAAAGTTGTGTT
>OLVS01000766.1_pt1 | contig 13192 bp, 10 predicted proteins | sample 1644121 | NCBI WGS metagenome assembly OLVS01 (sample SAMEA103958121, study PRJEB25191) | human gut metagenome
ACTTAAAGCAGGTGTAAATCTTTGGACAAAAGATGTAGACGAAAAGGAAGGCAAAGAAAGACAAAAAGTCCTTGACCGATTTTAAAAAATAATATCTGCACCAAACTCAAAAGTTAGAAATAGAAATAATCAATTTTAGTTGCTGCAATCTGCCGATTTTATGAGGTTTTTCCAACGATATTTCCTATTTTTGCAACCATCTACTATTAACCTATAAATTTCAATTAAACAGAACCATGATTAAAAACCTATCTACCTTCTTCGTCGGTATAGCGTTATCATGCCTCGCTGGCTGTACCCCAATCCCCAAAGAAACAACTGCAACAAAAGAGTATGCGCCTCTTGAAGTTCCAGTTCCCGAACGTCCTGCGGGACAACAGGATGTAATCGAACTAACAACTCCTAAACTTGACACTGTGCGTGTAGGTTTCATCGGTTTGGGCATGCGTGGTCCCAGTGCGGTAGAACGTTGGACGCACATACCGGGAACTAAAATTGTCGCTCTTTGCGACTTATTGCCTGAAAATGCGGAAAAAGCACAAAAAATTGTAACTAACGCCGGTATGGAAGCCCCTGCCCTCTATTCCGGCAGCGAAGATGCATGGAAACAACTGTGCGAGCGAAACGATATCGACTTGGTATACATTGCAACAGACTGGAAACACCATACTGAAATGGGTATCTATGCCATGGAACATGGAAAACATGCAGCCATCGAGGTACCTGCCGCCATGTCGCTGGATGAAATCTGGGCACTTATCAATACTTCCGAAAAGACCCGTAAACACTGTATGCAACTTGAAAACTGTGTTTACGACTTCTTCGAACTGACGACATTGAATATGGCACAAAAAGGTCTTTTCGGCGAAGTGCTCCATGTAGAAGGTTCATACATCCATAATCTGGAAGAATTCTGGCCTTATTACTGGAACAACTGGCGTTTGGATTACAACCGGGAGTTCCGTGGAGACGTTTATGCCACACACGGCCTAGGTCCTGCCTGCCAATTGCTCAACATTCACCGCGGTGACCGCATGAAGACACTGGTAGCCATGGACACCAAAGCTGTAACCGGTCCCGAACTGGTAAAACAATATCAGAAAGAAGAAGCACCCGATTTCCAAAACGGCGACCATACCATGACTTTTATCCGTACAGAAAACGGAAAAACCATCCACATACAGCATGATGTAATGAATCCACGTCCCTATAGCCGTATGTATCAGCTGACCGGTACCAAAGGTTTTGCCAACAAATATCCCATCGAGCAATATTGTTTCCGCCCGGATCAAATTGACAGCACCAGCATACCCGATCACGAAAATCTGAGTATGCACTCGGCTGTTCCCGAAAAAGTAAAAGAAACTTTGATGAGCCAATACAAACATCCTATCCACCAAGAATTAGAAGAAACAGCAAAGAAAATAGGTGGACATGGAGGGATGGACTTCATTATGGATTATCGCTTGGTATATTGCTTGCGCAACGGACTTCCTCTGGACATGGACGTTTATGATTTAGCAGAATGGTGCTGTATGGCCGACTTGACCCGTCTTTCTATAGAAAACGGAAATGCACCTGTTGCCGTACCCGACTTTACCCGTGGCAATTGGAACAAAGTGGATGGATATCATCATGCTTTCGCTCAATAAAAAGACATGAAATAAATACAGACTTCCATAAAAAGAGAGGTACATACTGCATCGGGCAGAAATACCTCTCTTTCTTATAATGCACAAAGTCACATGAACATGATTGTATAAAAAAGCTCACATTTTATACTTTTGTCAGTTCACCCGTCACCGAATCAATTATAAATCCCCTCACTATAATATCTTCAGGTATTAATGGATGCTCCATAATAGCCCGTACAGTCCCTTTCACCGATTTCTCCGTATCCTCAAAACCATCCAGCCATGCTCCAAAATCTACACCACAGAAACGAATCATATCAATGGTTTCCTGCTTGATGCCACGTGCTTTCATGTGTTCTATCATCTCATTACTATTCATGTGACAGGCTCCACAATCAGAATGAGCAACAACCATAACTTCCTTTACACCTAACTCATAAATAGCCACCATCAGACTACGGATTACACTACCAAACGGATGCGAGATAACCCCACCTGCATTCTTGATAATTTTTACATCACCGTTCCTGATACCCAAAGCAGCAGGTAACAATTCCGTCAACCGGGTATCCATACAAGAAAGAATAGCTATTTTTTTATCAGGATATTTGTTGGTAATATATTTCTCATATCCCTTGCTCTCAACAAATTTCTTGTTGAACTCTAAAATATCATCTATCATTGCCATAAGTTTTTTTAGGATTCACTACAAACTTACACAAAAATAAAATACGATGACACTTTTAAGATAAATATTTATCGGATGCCAACTTTTCTACCATCCATCAAGGCAAAGATGAACCATACAAGAAAAAGCAAAGAGAACAATGCGTTTCCATACGAAAGAACCAACCCCGTAAATGCTAAAATTGTCATTGGTCTTTTTTCCTTCTCCCCAGTTCGGCACGGATACGGCTTAACGACTGTGGGGTAATCCATAAATAAGAAGCGATATGCTTCAGAGGTACATACTGCAACAGTTCCGGATTCTCTTCCAACAAAGTAAGATAACGTTCTTTGGCCCGGGGGCTTCCTCCCGTTATCATCCAACTTTCAAGCCCTAAAAACTGCTGCTCGAACAGTCGTCTTCCAAAATTAGCCAGTTCAACAGATCCGGCATATAATACTTCGAGTTTTGCCTTCGAAATACCATAAAGTTCACTGTCACACATCGCTTCGATAGAAACCAACGAAGCTGTATTTTCCACATATCCCCATGACGAGAAGATGGCCTCCCCTTCAGAAGCAAACCAGACGGAAACATCTACCCCGTCATTAAGGTAATGCCCCCGCCAGATTCCTTTACTTACAATATAGAAGTTTGAGTTCCGCCCACCTTCCTGTACAAGAAAATCCCCTTTATGAAAAGTGAACTTCTCCATATTATCCAACAACTGCAAGCTCAAAGCTATCGGCAAACTATATTTTTCACAAAACTTCTGTATGAATGCATCCATATATCCACCCGATTAATTACTACAAAAGTAAAAAATCATCTGCGAACCCATTGATGTTTACGATAATAAATTACCATTATCACTAAAAAAGTAAGTATTTCCGCCAAAGGAACCGCCAGCCATATCCCTGGCACCTTCAATAGCAACGGCAAGCCCAATAAACAAAGTACCATAAAAACAAACCCACGCAAAACTGTAACCATCATAGCCGGACGTGCCCGCTCTACACTTTGGAAATAGCCAATGGAAACAATGTTTACAGCAAAAAAAATAAAGCCAGACGCAAACAAAGGCAGTCCCGCCACAGCAATATCGTATGCTGGATAGGAACGATCAATGAACATAGCCACAATCTGATGATTGAACAAAGCTGTTAACGCAAAAAACACAAGTCCACAGGTCACGGCCGTTCCCAGTGCCAGACGGAAAGCGGAACGTACCCGCATGGTATCACCCGCTCCAAAGTTATAGCTTAAAATGGGTTGAGCCGATTGTCCTATGGCATTATATACCATAAATATAATGGGAAAGAAATAACAGGCAATACTGAAAGCAGCCACTCCATCTTCGCCTAAATAATGGATGAACACATAATTGCCTGCAAACATCATACAGGCTATGGCTGCCTCGCACAAAAAGGTGGAAGCTCCTAAATGACACATATATCTCACATTGCGCCAAGTGAGCCGCATACTCTTCTTGCTAAGTTTCACCCGGCAAAAATGAATCACATTTCTTCTGCGACTTAAATAGACTACAATCATTCCGGCCCCCAAAATATACCCCAGACTGGTAGCCAGCGCCGCACCCATCATTCCCCATTTGAGAATAAAAATGAACACATAATCCAATAGGATATTCACCACTGCCGGAATAGCATTACACAACATGGCATAATTAGGAGAACCATCCAGACGGACAAAGAACATCCCTGAACTTAGTAAAGCACTAAATACCAGAAAAGGCAAAAACCAATACATATATTCCACCGCCAAAGGCAACAGACGTTCCGAACTTCCCAACCACACGGCTACTTGTGGAGCAAACAAACATACCACTCCCCACAGCACAGCCAAAAACAAAGAAGAAACCACAACAGCCTGCGTCACATTGATACGAGCAGTTTTCAACTTTCCCTGAGATAAATGAATAGATGCCACCACCGATGCGCCAACACCAAACATCAGTCCGATACCCGTACTTATCAAAAACAAAGGAGCAGTAATATTCACTGCCGCCAATGCGTCACTACCTATCCCTTGACCTACAAAAATACCATCTGTTATCACAAACACAGCCGAAAATACCATCCCCAGCACAGTAGGTATCAGCAATTTCCGAAATAATTTCGGAATTTCCATACTACCAAAATCAATACTATCCTTCATAAACTTCACTTTTTTGTTTAGCGGCTGCAAAGATAGAGTGTTATTTCGGAGTAAAAATTACCATTTGGTAATTTCCAACTATTTTTTCCTATGAAAAAATTTGTTCTTTTAAAAGATATTCTTACCTTTGCACCCGCTAAACAAAAAGCAATGCCTCTTTAGCTCAGTTGGCCAGAGCACGTGATTTGTAATCTCGGGGTCGTTGGTTCGAATCCGACAAGAGGCTCACTCAAAAAGGAAGTGTTTCTGAACGTTCAGAAACACTTCCTTTTTTATAGGACAGTTCAATTTGAAATAAACCCCACTAATCTTTTAAGAGTGATCCACAGTCTCCTCACATAACATAATTTCTCGGATGAGCCGAAATTTAGAGAGTAAATAAAACTTGAGAAGATAATCCACTATGGTCTATAAAAAACTCCCTGTCAACATTTCGCCAACAGGGAGTCCGTTAATCATTTATGGGGCAAAGATTACATCATGCCGCCCATGCCACCCATTCCGGGAGCACCCATCGGCATTTCTGGTTTATCTTCTTTCTTTTCCACAATTACACATTCTGTAGTCAGGAACATACCTGCAATAGAAGCGGCATTTTCCAAAGCTACACGAGTTACCTTAGCAGGATCTACCACACCGGCAGCGTGCAAGTTTTCGTAAACATCAGTACGGGCATTGTAACCGAAGTCACCTTTACCTTCGCGTACTTTCTGTACTACTACTGCACCTTCCTTACCTGCATTGGCAACAATCTGACGAAGCGGTTCCTCGATGGCACGCTTGATAATTTCGATACCGGTTGTTTCGTCTTCATTATCGCCCTTCAGGCCTTCCAATGCTTCAGAAGCACGGATGTAAGCTACGCCACCGCCCGGAACGATACCTTCTTCGATAGCTGCACGAGTAGCACACAATGCATCATCCACACGGTCCTTCTTTTCCTTCATTTCAACTTCAGAAGCGGCACCTACATAAAGAACAGCTACACCACCTGACAACTTAGCCAAACGTTCCTGCAACTTTTCCTTATCATAATCTGAAGTAGTATTCTTTATTTCAGCTTTAATCTGATTGATACGTTCCTGAATATTTTCTTTTGCGCCTGCACCGTTTACGATAGTAGTATTATCTTTAGAAACAGTTACCTTATCGCAAGTACCCAACATTTCAAGAGTAGCTTGTTCCAACTTCAAACCTTTTTCCTCGCTGATAACGATACCACCTGTCAATACGGCAATATCTTCCAACATAGCCTTACGACGGTCGCCGAAGCCCGGAGCTTTCACAGCACAAATCTTCAACTGAGAACGCAGACGGTTTACAACCAACGTAGTCAATGCTTCGCTGTCTACATCTTCTGCGATAACCAACAAAGGACGTCCGCTCTGTACAGCCGGTTCCAGGATAGGCAAGAAATCCTTCAAGTTAGAAATCTTCTTATCATAAATCAGGATGTACGGATGTTCCATCACACATTCCATCTTTTCTGTATCAGTTACAAAGTAAGCAGACAAGTAACCACGGTCGAACTGCATACCTTCTACCACACCGATAGTAGTATCCGTTCCTTTAGCTTCTTCGATAGTAATCACACCATCTTTAGAAACTTTACGCATAGCGTCTGCAATCAACTTACCGATAGTAGGATCGTTATTGGCAGATACCGCAGCTACTTGTTCAATCTTGTCATAATTATCACCTACCATCTCGGCCTGAGACTTGATAGATTCAACCACTTTGGCAACAGCTTTATCGATACCACGTTTCAAATCCATCGGATTTGCTCCGGCAGTAACATTCTTCAAACCTACCCCTACGATTGATTGAGCCAGCACAGTAGCAGTAGTAGTACCGTCACCTGCATCGTCACCTGTCTTTGAAGCAACAGATTTCACCAACTGTGCACCGGTATTCTGAAATGCATCAGCCAATTCCACTTCTTTAGCTACAGTCACGCCATCCTTAGTGATATGAGGAGCACCGAATTTCTTTTCGATAATCACATTACGACCTTTCGGACCCAGGGTTACTTTCACTGCGTTAGCCAATTCGTCTACACCCTTCTTCAATTCGTCACGGGCATCAATGTTGAATTTAATATCTTTAGCCATAATTCTATTTACAATTTAATGATTTACAATGTACTATTTAATTATCCCAAAACAGCGAGAACATCGCTCTGACGCATGATAAGGTATTTCTTACCGTCATGTTCCAGTTCAGTGCCCGAGTATTTGCCATACAATACCTGATCACCTACATGCAACACCATCTCCTCATCTTTTGTTCCGTTACCTATTGCGACAACTTCACCTTGCAATGGCTTTTCCTTTGCTGTATCAGGAATAATAATACCACCGATTGTTTTTTCTTCTGCAGGAGCAGGAAGAATCAATACTCTGTCTGCTAATGGTTTAATGTTCATAGTTCTTAATTTTTATATGTTATACTTTTAATTATATCAATTATCCGTCATCTTTAAGCAGTGACGCAAAACATCTTGCGAAAAACGTGCCAAACATGAAAAAGGAGAAATTGACAGTTTTATTCTGCCAAATTGGCACAGCTATAACATATCTTTCACTAAAATGGTTTCCTCTTCCCCTGCCATTATCAGTTGCTTTTACGAAATTTATTATTTTTACCTACAAAGATTCATATATAAACCAGTCGGCTACATTCCACAGCGACAGAACGAATCTGAATATAAAAAGAGAAAAATGTGATTTTTCTTTTTTTAATATTTCCATAGGACACAAACTATCACTATCTTTGCAAAACCTAATAATTAACCCCTTTAACTATATGGCATTTACGAACAACATTATGATTGTCCGCCACAGATTGCTGACAGAACTTGTAAAATTGTGGAAAAACGGAGAACTGACAACAGACAAAATAGACCGTCTGCCATTAGAACTCAGCCCCCGACGTTCAAAACATGCAGGGCGTTGCTGCGTACACAAAGAACGCGCTGTATGGAAATACAAATCCCTTCCTCTACTGGGGCTGGATATGGATGATGAAACCGATGAGCTCACTCCACTATCCGAATATGCCGCACGTTCTATAGAACGTGCAAACAATGGAAAGCCCAAAGACAACATTATGTGTGTTATAGACGAAGCATGCTCGGCCTGCGTACAGATCAATTACGAAATCACCGACTTATGCCGGGGATGTACCGCCCGCAGTTGCCAGTACAATTGTCCTAAAGGAGCCGTACATGTACATGCTGACACCGGCAAGGCATGGATCGACCATGATACCTGCATCAGTTGCGGCATCTGCCACAAAAGCTGCCCTTATCACGCAATCGTCTATATTCCCGTTCCCTGCGAGGAATCTTGTCCTGTCAAAGCGATCAGCAAAGATGAACACGGTATAGAGCATATTGATGAGAATAAATGTATTTATTGCGGTAAATGCATGAATGCCTGTCCTTTCGGGGCCATTTTTGAAATATCCCAGACATTCGATGTGTTGCAACGCATCCGTAAAGGAGAACAAGTGGTAGCCATTGTCGCGCCATCTATTTTGGGACAATTCAGCACAACTATCGAACAAGTATATGGTGCATTCAGACAAATCGGTTTCACCGATATAATTGAAGTAGCACAAGGAGCCATGTCCACCGTAGAACATGAAGCGCATGAACTGATAGAAAAACTGGAAGAAGGACAGAAATTCATGACTACCTCATGCTGCCCGTCCTATATCGAGCTGGTGAACAAATACATCCCCGATATGAAAAAATACGTTTCCGGCACAGGCTCGCCTATGTATTATGCCGCACGTATAGCCAAAGAGAAGTATCCTGATGCAAAAATCGTATTTGTTGGACCATGTGTAGCCAAACGTAAAGAAGCTCAACGTGACGAGGCTGTGGATTTTGTGATGACATTCGAAGAGATTTCCTCTATTTTCGATGCTTTCGAGATTAACCTGGAAATTGTACAGCCATACGCTATGGAATTCTCTTCCGTTCGCGAAGCGCATGGATTCGCACAAGCCGGCGGCGTGATGGGAGCCGTAAAGGCATTCCTGAAAATGGAAGCGGACAAAATCAATGCCATACAGGTATCTGATTTAAACAAGAAGAATATCGGAACATTACGCGCCTACGCTAAATCGGGCAAAGCTCCCGGACAATTCATCGAAGTGATGGCCTGCGAGGGTGGTTGTATCACAGGACCCAGTACGCACAGCGGCAGCAACAATGGAAAACGCCAATTGGTACAGGAACTGGCAAAACAGAAAAAAACATATTAAAGGTATGCATGAAGCGACTGATTGACAAATTACGTCACTACCATAGCCTGACAGGTGAGGAATATGCCAACCTCCTCTCCTGTCAGGATACCGGCACTTTACTGTATTTACAGCAACAGGCCAGGGAAGTCACTTTGGCACATTTCGGGAATGGGATATTTATCCGCGGACTTATCGAGGTGAGCAACCGATGTCGTAACAACTGTCATTATTGCGGAATAAGGAAAGGAAATACCGCCATTACCCGTTACGCATTAAAGCGTGAAACCATTTTGGAATGTTGCCGTGAAGGATATGCACTCGGATTCCGCACCTTCGTGATGCAAGGCGGTGAAGACCCTGCCTTAACAGATGAATGGATAGAAAAAACCGTTGCCGCCATCCACTGTGAATTCCCCGATTGTGCCATCACCCTTTCATTAGGAGAGAAATCACGGGAAGCATACGAACGTTTCTTCCGTGCCGGAGCCAACCGTTATCTGCTCCGACACGAAACACACAACGAAGAACACTATAGGAAATTACATCCTGAGGAGATGTCACTAAAGCATCGGCTCCAATGCCTGCAATGGCTAAAAGAAATTGGATATCAAACCGGAACAGGAATCATGGTAGGCACTCCGGGACAAACCCTGACACATCTGGTGGAAGATCTGTTATTCATAGAGCAATTCCAGCCCCAAATGATCGGTATCGGTCCATTTATCCCCCATCATGACACACCATTCGGAACAGAGCCGGCCGGAAGTGTAGGAATGACCCTCAAGCTGTTATCCCTTTTCCGGTTAATGCACCCGTCCGCCCTGATTCCATCGACCACCGCCCTTGCCACCTTGTCACCGGACGGACGGGAAAAAGGAATATTGGCAGGAGCTAATGTAGTGATGCCCAATCTCTCCCCCAGGGAGCAAAGAGAAAAATACACCTTGTATGATAACAAAGCCGCCTTCGGTGCCGAAGCAGCCGAAGGTTTACGAGCTTTGGCACAACAACTGGAAACAATCGGTTACCGGATATCGACAGATAGAGGTGACTATCACTAACCCCTAACAAACATGTATAAAGCAGATTCTAAAATAGCTGAAGAATTCATAGACCATCAAGAGATACTGGATACCTTGGAGTATGCTCACAACAACAAAAGCAATCGTGCCCTGATAGAGCAACTGATTGACAAAGCTGCTCAATTCAAAGGACTGTCCCATCGTGAGGCAGCATTACTGCTGGAATGCGACCAACCGGATCTAACAGAACGCATTTTCCGGCTGGCACAGGAAATCAAACATAAGTTTTACGGCAACCGTATTGTAATGTTCGCCCCTCTATATCTTTCCAATTATTGTGTGAACGGATGCGTCTACTGCCCTTATCATTTGAAGAACAAGACCATAGCACGCAAAAAGCTGACACAAGAAGAGATACGTAAGGAGGTAATTGCCTTGCAAGACATGGGACACAAACGCCTGGCACTGGAAGCAGGAGAAGATCCGTTGCGGAATCCTATTGAGTACATACTGGAATCTATCCAAACCATTTATAGCATCAAACATAAAAATGGGGCTATCCGCCGGGTCAATGTCAACATTGCCGCCACTACCGTGGAAAACTACCGCAAGCTGAAAGACGCAGGTATCGGCACTTATATCCTGTTCCAGGAAACTTATCATAAAGAAAATTACGAATCCCTGCATCCCACCGGTCCGAAAAGCAAATATGCTTATCATACCGAAGCGATGGACCGTGCCATGGAAGCGGGAATTGACGATGTAGGACTAGGTGTTTTATTCGGGCTGAATACCTACCGCTATGACTTTACAGGATTATTGATGCATGCCGAACATCTGGAAGCTACCTTCGGAGTGGGACCACATACCATCAGTGTTCCTCGCATCTGTCCGGCAGATGATATCTCCACGCAAGATTTCCCGGATGCCATTTCAGATGATATATTTTGTAAAATTGTGGCGGTAATCCGTATCGCTGTTCCTTATACAGGTATGATTATCTCTACAAGGGAATCGGCTGCAACCCGACGCAAAGTCTTAAACCTGGGAATCTCACAAATCAGCGGAGGCTCCCGGACCAGCGTAGGCGGTTATGCCATTCCGGAAACACCGGAAGAAAACTCAGCACAATTCGACATCAGTGACACCCGTACCTTGGACGAGGTAGTGAACTGGCTGCTCGACTTGGGGCATATCCCCAGTTTCTGTACAGCATGTTATCGGGCAGGGCGTACAGGCGACCGTTTTATGTCATTAGTCAAATCGGGACAAATCGCCAACTGCTGCGCCCCCAATGCATTGATGACACTAAAAGAGTATCTGGAAGATTATGCGGCACCGGATACACGAGCCAAAGGAATCCAACTGATAAAAAAAGAGTTGGAACATATTCCCAATCCGAAAATAAAAGAAATAGCAATTCGTAATCTGAAAGAGATAGAAGAAGGGAAACGAGATTTCAGATTCTAACCGCTCATGCGTCAAGCAACCTTTTCAATACAGATAATGAACCTAATTCAAGCCCAATAAAATATGAGTCTAAACAACACTCCCGCTGCCAACCGGCTACATATCGTCCTGTTCGGAAAACGCAATAGCGGCAAGTCCTCTCTAATCAATGCCTTGACCGGACAAGACACCGCCCTTGTATCGGATATTCCCGGTACAACAACAGATGCTGTCAGCAAAGCGATGGAAATTCAACATATCGGTCCTTGTCTCTTTATCGATACTCCCGGATTTGATGATGAAGGGGAATTGGGAGAAATGCGCATAACCCGTACGTTGAAAGCCATCGAACGGACAGATATTGCCTTACTTCTTTGTGAAGACGGCAATTGCGAGGATGAAAAACAATGGATGGAGCAGTTAAATAAAAGGAATATTCCGGTTATCCTGATACTGAACAAAGCTGATATCCGAAAAGACATAGCATCCACAAGGGATCGTATAGAAAAAGAATGCGGTCAAAATCCTCTCATTATCAGCGCAAAAGAACAGACGGGCATAGAGAAAATACTTCAAGCTATTCTGGAAAAGTTACCGGCAGATTTCGGACAACAGACCATTACCGGAGATCTGGTTAAAGAAGGAGATTTAGTGCTCTTAGTCATGCCACAAGACATACAGGCTCCCAAAGGCCGACTTATTCTTCCACAAGTACAGACGATGCGCGAATTATTGGACAAAAAATGTCTGGTAATGAGCTGTACAACCGATAAAATAGCCGCCACTTTGCAGGCTCTGTCCTATCCTCCGAAACTAATCATAACCGACTCCCAAGTTTTTCATGCCGTTTATGAGCAAAAACCGGCAGAAAGCCTTCTCACCTCTTTTTCCGTTCTGATGGCAGGATATAAAGGGGATATACTCTATTATATGGAAGGAGCCTCAGCCATAGACCGCCTCACCCCACAATCACGGGTATTGATAGCGGAAGCCTGCACTCATGCCCCTGCCACCGAGGACATAGGCAGAGTAAAGCTTCCACGTATGTTGCGTAAAAAGATAGGTGAAGAGTTGCAAATAGATATCGTTGCAGGTACAGACTTTCCGGAGGATTTGACACCCTATCACTTAATCATTCATTGCGGAGCCTGCATGTTCAATCGCAAATATGTACTAAACCGGATTGATAATGCCCGTAAGCAACAGATTCCCATGACTAATTATGGAGTGGCTATTGCACACTTGAACGGGATATTGGATAAGATAGCGTATTAAAAAGACATCTGTTCTTTTTTGTTTCCATCACCACAAACCATTTATCTTCAACGGTTTGTGGTGTAAAAGGTTCCGTAATTCCCCTTAACCGGTATGTATGTGTCTTTTTACCATTGTTTCTGAAGGCTCATAGATTTTCCTTCTTGATGTGTCCTGTATGATGGTTCATCCATTTACTTCATTTACAAGGCCTTATCGTGCAAACACTTAGTTGAATTTATAGTTTCACCAAGGTGAAGCAATCGTATCACTTGGGTGACTACGCCTCTCCACTTAGGTGCCAATGTATTGTCACCTAGGTGAAACAACAAAAGAAAACAGACAAAAGATAAGCATTCGGGCTTGTACGTGTTTTTTCCAGTCATAACAAAATCAAAAGCCTGGAGAGAAATACATAAGAGGCCGAATGCTTACAGTTCTTCCATAAACTTGACCGACGAGTGAACAATGCTCCAATCCATATATTCCCACGCAGGGTGTGACTTTATGGAAGCAGAAGTAAAACAAGTAATCAAAGTTTCAATCCACACACCCACGTAGGGTGTGACTTATACTGCCCGAAGGGTAGTCGGGACGACTTAAGGTTTCAATCCACACACCCACGTAGGGTGTGACATGGAACAACTAAGAGATATAACGTGCAAGACTAGTTTCAATCCACACACCCACGTAGGGTGTGACTCTATATCTAATAACATATTATAAATCAGCAA
>OLVS01000780.1_pt1 | contig 13030 bp, 8 predicted proteins | sample 1644121 | NCBI WGS metagenome assembly OLVS01 (sample SAMEA103958121, study PRJEB25191) | human gut metagenome
AGCCGGAAACCCCTTAGTTTACTAAGGGCGCAATTATACACCACCCAGAGGTTGGTGCATTGCGTTCTCCGAAGGCTCCTCGCCGGAGGGCTGTGATTTTCCGCAGTCATGGTCTGCTCCAAATCAAACAGGGGACGCTACGCTTCCCCTGCGCTGGCTGCCGCCAGCTACCCTTTTGTGGACTTGCCATCTGGGGACACCTTGCGTTGCAAGCTGTTCCCAGCCGACAAGTTTCATAAAATATGCTATCTTTTCGATAGGCAATAAAGTATAATAAAGTCAGCAATAAATCGGAATTTTACGGTCAGTAAGGAATGCGTAAAGTTATATGATTGTATTATAAGCGATTTGTTAAATTTTTATAACCACTTGTATTTGCCTGCGATTTATGGTATAATATTTTGAAATTTAGAAAGAGGTGGGAAGATGATTAACTTTTCTTGCAAATAAAGGTAACCTCTAAAAATTCATAAAAAATTGTTGAAAAAATCGTCAGATTATGGTATAATAAAGATACTATAATAAAGGCGGTTGAAATGAAATGCAGATCAATCTTTTTGCGGAAGAAACACAATTACAGAGATTATCCGAACTCGGAGATTCATTGGAAAAACTGAATGTTATAGACTTTGAATCATTCAGACCTTTGCTTGAAAAGGTAAATTGTAAAGAACGTAAAAGCAAAGCCGGCAGACCGTCGTATGATGTTGTAATGATGTTCAAAATACTCGTATTGCAACGATTGTTTAATTTATCTGATGATCAAACTGAATACCAGATAACTGATCGAATGAGCTTTCAGCGTTTTATTGGCTTATCATTGGGAGAGCGTGTACCTGATGCAAAAACAATCTGGCTTTTTAAGGATACCATTACGCAAAAAGAAATAATTGAGCCTTTATTTAATCAGTTCACAGCGCAATTGGAATCGCAAGGTATTATAACGCATACAGGAACAATTGTTGATGCGACTTTTGTGGATGCACCGCGTCAGCGCAACACTCGTGAGGAAAACAATCAAATTAAAAATGGCGAGATACCCAAAGAATGGGAGAAAAATACCCATAAACTTGCGCAAAAAGATACAGACGCCCGTTGGACAAAGAAAAATGATGAAACTCATTACGGATATAAAAATCATGTAAAAGTGGATGCCGACAGTAAGATTATTACGGATTACGCAACCACATCAGCAAATATACATGACAGCAATGAATTTTCAGAATTTCTCGGAGAAGCTGACAAGGTAATATACGCTGACAGCGCCTATGTGGGAAAAGAAATTCCGAAACATGTAGAAAACCGCATATGTGAAAAAGGATATCGCGGCAAACCGTTGACTGATGAACAAAAAGAAAGCAATCGAAGAAAATCAAAAATTCGATGCAGAATTGAGCATGTGTTTGGATTTATTACCGTATCTATGCATGGTCTTACTGTGCGTTCCATTGGCATAAAGCGAGCAGAGTTTAATATAGGTCTTACAAACCTTGTTTATAACTTTTGCAGATATACTATTTTAAAACGAAAAGAGGTGTACACGGGATAACTATGCCCAAATGAGAATAATTCTGAATATTTAGGGCTTATCCTCCCTGAATATTTAGCGAGAATCAATGGCAATCGGCTATTTCTTGCCTTGATTTTTGAAAAAATAATCGAAATAGCAAAATATTATGATTGGGAATCAATTTTTAGAGGTTCCCATAACTCGCTTTCGGGCAAGAATGTAATAATGGAGGATGTCATGAATAAAATTATTAGATTTAATGACAGCGAAAAGCTTTTTTGTTGTCCAATATGTAAACAAAAGTTAAAGTTGGTAGGCAATAGTTTGCTGTGTAGTAATAAGCATTGTTTTGATATTTCTAAATTAGGATATGTGAATTTTGCATTAAATCAAAAGCAATCTAAGCATTATAGCAGAACTTCTTTTGAAAGCAGAATGGATATTTTAGAAAAGGGATACTATTCACATATTCTTACGGAGATAGCACATATATTGAGCAAGCTTGAAAACATAACAACTATTCTTGATGTCGGATGTGGTGAAGGATATTATTCCCGAAAAATCAAAGAACTATTTCAAGTAGATATAGTTGCTTTTGATATTTCAAAAGATGCCATTTCCATTGCTTCAAAAAGAGATGGTAGTAAGTCTATAAAGTGGTTTGTGGGTGATTTGGGAAATATGCCAATTAGAGACCACTCCGTAGACTGTATACTGGACATATTTACACCAGCTAACTATTTGGAGTTCAATAGAGTTCTGACGGATAGCGGCTATATTGTAAAGGTTATTCCTGGAAAAAAACATCTGATGGAGTTCAGAAACATTGCAAAAGAACATTTGAAAAATCAAGAGTATTTCAATGAGAATGTGATTAACTATTTCAAGAAGCAGTATTCTGTTATTTACCAAAAAAGGGTTTCAGAAGCATATGAAATGCCTTTAGAGGATATTAAAATTTTTGCAGATATGACCCCACTGTTCTTCCATGTAGATAAAGCTGAGATTGATTTCAAAAAGCTAAAAACTTTGACGATTGATGCAGAGATATTTGTGGGAAGTTTATAACACTTGAAACTTCCGGTTTATAAAAATGCAAATAAAATCTCCGTTTAAAATTTTTTGACTGCACAGCAATTTCATTATACAATGAAAACAGCAGAAATGCAGAATATATTTTGAAACGGAGGTTTTTCTATGATTAAAAAAGTATTAGCGGTAGTCTTGGTAGCGGTATCTGTTATTCTCCCTTGCGGAGCGAGAGCTGCAAGCACAGACCAATTTGAGGGGCATTGGGAACTTGACACAACACGCACGGTTATCTTTGCTTCAGACGGAGGTACATATATCCACCCTGCCCAACAAGAAATAGGGACAGTAATTTGTCTTGATGAGTATGTTCCTATAAAAGACGGATACATATTTGACGGGTGGTATTCAGATCCACGAACAAAGGAGCAGCAAGTAACCGAGGTAACACTCAATGAAAATATTGTAGTGTTTGCAAAGTGGATTGACGACGGAATGCCGAAAGCAGCTCCCGAAGTGCCTGTTATTGCATCAACAGAAGAAATCCTTGCATACGGCAATTACATTGATGAAGCAACAGGTGTTCCCGTTACTGCGTTATGGGTACAGCAAAACGCAAGACTAAATGAGCTGATGCAGATTTACAATCAAAATTTTAATAAGTAATACAGACAGAGGGTGTGTTCTAATAAGAGCCGCCCTCTTTTTGTATGCAAAGGAGGCGGTTTCTTTGGATTTATGGAAAATCAGAGGTGACACAAGTTGAACAGACAGGAAAACAATAAAACCCTTATAATTCTGTTTATCTGTGCAGTCCCCGTTATAATATGGCTTGCCTTGATAATTGCAGGCTGTTATGAGCAGGATATAAAGCTGTTTGAATTGCTTGACCGATTGACCGTTGCGGTAAACAATCCCACACATATTGTTTTTAATGAGTATAGCCTAAAAGCCGTACTCATTTTTTTGTTTTTCTATGCAATGGGTATCGGTGTGTATTTTTCGTCAAGAGAAAACCGCCGTCCCGGTGAGGAACACGGCTCAGCTCGTTGGGGCAATGTCAAAAGTATTGTACGCAGATATGCGGATAAAAACAGCTCATCAAATATCATTCTCACACAGAATATGCGGCTCGGCTTAAATGCTAAAAAGCACCGCCGTAACCTTAATGTGCTTGTGGTCGGCGGCTCCGGTGCGGGTAAAACAAGGTTTTACGCAAAGCCGAATTTGATGCAGTGCAATACCTCTTTTATTGTGGCAGATCCAAAAGGCGAGATGCTCCGTAGCATTGCACCACTGCTAATTGAGAAAGGCTATGACATCAAGGTTTTTAATCTGATTGAGCCGGAAAACTCGGACGGCTACAACCCGTTTGTGTATATCCGTAAGGATGAAGATGTTATAAGGCTAATTTCAAATCTTATTCAGAACACCACACCTAAGAACGCACAGCAAAACGATCCGTTCTGGGAGAAGTCGGAAATTGCTCTTGACTCTGCCCTTATGCTCTATCTTCTGCACGAAGCGCCACCGGAGGAGCAGACCTTTGAAATGCTGATGTTCTTAATTGAGAACGCAGCGACGGTTGAAGATGATGAGGACGGGTATCAATCGCCTGTTGACATTCTCTTTAACGGGCTTGAGGAGGAAAAGCCGGAGCATATTGCCGTAAAGCAGTATAAAATATTCAAGCAAGCCAGCGGCAAAACAGCGAAAAGCATACTCATATCCGCAGCGGTGCGGCTTGCGGCATTCAATCTGCCGGAGATAGCTAAAATGACATCATACGACAACCTTGATATAGGCAGTCTCGGAGAGAGAAAAAGAGCTATTTTTTGTGTAATTCCCGATAATGACAATTCCTTTAATTACCTTGTCGGTATGCTTTACACACAGGCGTTTCAGGCATTGTATTTCAATGCTGACAGCAATCACGGCGGAGAGCTTCCCGTTCCGGTACATATTGTGATGGATGAGTTTGCCAATGTTGCACTCCCGGATAACTTTGAGCGAATACTTGCAACAATGCGCTCACGCCGTATTTCCGTATCAATTATAATACAGAATATGGCACAGCTGAAAGCACTTTTTAAGGATTCGTGGGAAAACATCACGGGCAACTGCGACACACTTCTCTATCTCGGCGGCAACGAGCAGAGTACGCACGAATATATTTCAAAAATGCTCGGCAAGGAAACCATTGACACACGAACAAGAGGTATCACAAAAGGACAGCACGGCATTTTGCTATCAAATGCCCGCTTGTTAGTGGCTGATGCCCCTAATACCCCGCCTGTCGGCATACAGAAAGAGGTGTTTATATATGGAAAGAAACACGGCTGTATTGGTGCGTCTTTCTCAAAAAGAGAAAGAACATTTAAAAACACAAGCTGCTGCCTGTGCCCTTAAAATGGAGCCGTATATCCGCAAGCTGATTATGGGAAAAGAAATTCGTCCCCGTCCGCCTGATGAATATGTAAAGCTGCTGCGTGAGATAAATGCTGTGGGCAACAACATAAATCAGATAGCGCATATCGCAAATGCCGAAAGACATATTTCAGCAGATAAAATTGAAGAAGTCCTCAAAATGCAAGATGAAATTATGCGGCTTGTAAGGAGTGTGCGCTGATGGCAATTACAAAAATATGGTCGGTCAAATCAAGACTTGACACAAGCCTTAAATACATTGCAAATCCCGACAAGACGACTTTGCAGCCTGACATTGAAGCAGTCGAGGGCGTAATCAAATATATCAAGAACAATGACAAGACGGAACAATGCAAGTATGTGAAAGCGTACAACTGCACAATAGACAAAGCATTCTCGGAAATGATGGAAACGCAAGAGTTTTTCGGAAAAGTCGGGCGCAAAAATTCCGTTCTAGCCTATCACTTGGTACAGTCCTTCAAGGACTTTGAAACAACGCCGGAGATTGCTCATAAATGCGGACTTGAGCTTGCAGAGCGTTTGTTTGCGGATAAATATGAGGTTGTTGTTGCAACGCATCTTGACCACAAGCATTTGCATAATCACTTGCTCATAAACGCTGTTTCCTATGTTGACGGAAGCAAATACAGAAATAATTTTAAGGACTACTTTATAGACATTCGAGGAATATCAGACGCAATCTGCCGTGAAAACTGTCTGTCGGTAATCGAACATCCCAAACGCCGGGGTATGCATTACGGCGAATGGCTGGCGTTAAAAGAAGGCAGACCGACCATCCGTGGCAGTATCCGCAGGGATATTGACGAGATTATCAAATGCTCCTACACGATGGAGCAGTTTTGGCAGAACTTAAAAAAGCGTGGGTTTGTCGTTCACCGCAAGGGACCGAATATCAAATACACCTCCATCATCGCTCCGAATGCAAAACGCCCGATGCGCCTTGATAATCTCGGTGAGGGTTACAGCGAAGCAGAGATTTTGGAAAGAATTATTGCAACCCGTAACGGTATTATTACGGCTGCACCGTCCGGGATGCCGAAAAAGCAATATAAATTACGAGGCAGTCTTAAAAATGTCAAGGGTAAAAAATTAAAAGGATTTATGGCACTCTATTTCCACTACCTATATCTGTTCAAAAAAATACAGCGTAAGCAGACACCGCAGAGGGTGTCATTTTTTATGCGTGAGGAGATGATAAAGTTTGACCGCTATCAGAAGCAATTCAAATTTTTGTTTTCACACGATATTGAAACGGGCGAACAGTTACAGAAATATCAGCAAAGCAAAGAGGCTGAAATTGATATTTTAATTACACAGCGTAAAAAGCTGTACGATGAAAGGACTGATGAAAATTGTGATGAGGTCAAGGAAAAAGCGAAAGCAATCAATACGGAGCTTAACGAACTCCGGAAGGAAATCAGAATGTGCAAAGCCATTTTCAAAGACTCATATAAAATTGCCGAGAAACAACGGCAGGCTATGGCTTTGCAGGAACAAGCAGATAAGGAGCTGATGAAAGATGAACACAAGCGGCGAAGTCGCTGATTTAATGGTAAAGGAAGGCATACAGATTACCGAGTCGGCAGTAAAGCTGACCGCACTCGGTGCAAAAAATCTTGCCGCTATCGTAATGGCGCTGGTAAAGGATGACGGAAAGACCGAGGGTGTTGCAAAGCTCAAGCAAATGCTTAAAACAGGCAAGCAGCTTTGTATTATGCAGATTAAAGAATCCGATTTGAAAAAATTCAATACCGAAGCGCATAACTACGGCATAATGTACCGCCCTGTTGCGGATAAGACGAACGACAACGGCTTATGCGATATTATCGCCTTTCAAGATGATATTCCAAGGCTTAATTACATTATGGAAAAGCTCGGATATTCCGCACCCGAACAGGAGGTTGAGCCGGAAGCACCGGAACAGCCCGAAACACCGGTGAATGAAGAACACACAAAGGAAAAGGATGATTCTTCAAAAAACCGACAAACCCGTGCGGAGAAAACAAGCGAAAATCCGCACGGGAGCAAATCTACCTCATTCGAGGGTACGGCAAAAACGGACAGCGGTACTAAACCCTCAGTGCGTAAAAAAATTGAGGAGATAAAAGCCGAACAATCGAAAAAGAAAAAGGCTGCTCCCGAAAAGGAAAAGTCCGTTCAGCATACTCAGCCACACAATGGCAATCGTAAAAAGAAAAAGAACAAACAGAAAGGCAGGGGTTAATTTTGAAAATCAAATATACACGCTATCGGGAGCCGCCGTAAATTATGGCGGCTTTTCTGATACACAGACAAAAATATATTTTGAAAAGGAGATTTTAACTTTATGAAAACCAAACATTTTTCTATGAAATCAGTTATTTCAATGCTGCTTGCGCTCGTTATTATCGCAGGCACACTTCCTGTGTCGGTCTTTGCGGCACAGTCCAATGAATATGTCGATCCAGCAGATAATTGGTTGTCATCAAATAACCGTACTAACGAGCTTGATGTAAACGCCACTATCACAAACGAAACGCAATATTGTAATGTATGCAAGAAACATACAAGCGTACTTACATACCGTGTTCCCGAATATACAAAAACGGGAGAAACAGCACTTAACCGAGGTGTAAGATATTCAGACGGCACCTGCATTGATGGCGTTTCAAAAGGAAACCTTGATAACGGCACTCCCGGTGTGGATGCGTATTACACAGGGTATCACTTTACGAAGGTTGTGTGTCAGACCTGTGGTACAATAAACTCCGGTGACGGTCCAACGGACTATAACTTTAACAACAATGTTTATAGCTTAAACAGCTGTGACCATAACTTTTTCTTGGACTTTGACGCCACTACATACGAGCCGTATGATGAAAGCAGACATTTAACTACATTAAAGCGCGGCGAATACTGCAAGTTCTGTAAGGGAACATTTGCAAGAGCGTCAAGAGGACTTGAATCACACGATTTTACGGAAAGTGTAGACGCACAACTCGGCAATAACCGTTTTTATGTTGCTGAAAAATGCGATGACTGCGGATATGAAACAAGTGAATATGTGACTGCAAAATCTGTTGTGGCATCATATTACGGCATAGCAGACGGCGAAGCTCATACGCTGACCGTTTCCGACCTTTCGGACAGCGGCGTTAAAACAAGTATCCGTTACGGTGATACTGCTGATAACTGCACAAAAAGTTCTGCTCCGAACTACACACAGGCGGGATATTACACGGTATACTATAAAATCAATTACAGCTATGCCGGAGAAACAATGACAGAGAATGGGGTTTCTTATGTATGGCTTGTAAATAATGATGATTCGGACAGCAATGATACTATTATAGTAGTTCCCCCGGCTCACGAACACGATTATCATTATCTTGAAACAGTTCCACCAAGCTGTGAAAATCTTGGCTATGACAGATTCCAATGTAATGGCTGTGGTAATTTAATTAAAACAAATTACACTCCATCAACAGGGCATACATATAAGGCAGTTACTATCCGTGAAGCGACCTGCAAACAAGGCGGTCTTAAATTATGGCTGTGTTCCGACTGCGGAGATTTCTATGAAGAAACAACTCCCGTAGCAGCTCACAAATATAAGTCGGAAAAGCATAATCCTACTTGCAGAATTACGGGTTATACAGAACACACTTGCGAGGTTTGCGGAGATAACTATATCACAAATATAACTCCTATCATTTCACATTCTTTTGAAAGAATAACTAAAGAGCCTACTTGTATTGATAAGGGATATACTACTTCCACCTGTACAATGTGTGATTATCATTATGTAAGTGATTACACAGATGCACTCGGTCATTCTTGGGATGAAGGTCATACTGTTACCAACTCCACTTGCGATGCAGAGGGCGTTATTGAGTATCACTGCTTAAATGACGGCTGTACGGAAAAAATGATTAAGGCAACAAACGCATACGGACACACTCCCGGTGCTGCTGCAACTTGCACAGAACCTCAAAGATGTACTGTATGCGATACAGTTTTGGAGCTTCCGACAGGGCATCACTATGACAGTAAGGTAATAGCGCCGACTTGCACCTCTATAGGATATACCGTATATACTTGCCGTGACTGCGGTGATACCTATACAGGCGATTATACAGACAAAGCAGAACATAATTACAAAAAGACCGTAACTGCTCCCACCTGCACAAGTCACGGCTATTCAACATATTCCTGCAAAAACTGTGATGATGAATATGTTTCCAATTACACGGAAAAACTTGCTCATCATTACAAGGAAGATATAACAAAGCCGACTTGCACTTCTATGGGATTTTCGACCTTTACCTGTGCCGACTGCGGTGACAGCTATGTAGGCAATTATACCGATATGCTGGAGCATAACTATAACAAGGAAACCATAGAGCCTACTTGCACCGAACACGGCTATGCCGTATATACTTGCCCCGACTGCGGAAAGTCATATATCGGTGATTACACGGACAGCAAGGAACATCACTATACCGAAACAGTAATTGCTCCGACTTGCACATCAATGGGTTATACCATTTTCAAGTGTGAGGATTGTGACGATGAATACAAGGGCAACTACACAGATAAGATTCCTCACAATTACAAAGGTACAGTAACAGAAGCAACTTGCACCTCGCACGGATATACAACATATTCTTGTGAAGATTGTGACGTAGAATATATAGGTGATTACACAGAGAAAGCTAATCACACATACGAAGGTACAGTAACCGAGCCTACTTGCCTTGAACTTGGCTTTACAACCTATGTATGCTCTGCTTGCGGAGATACATATAAGGCTGAATACAAAGAAGCTTTAGGACATACTCCTTCGGATTGGATAATTGATATTCCTGCGACTATCAACAATGCCGGAGAAAAGCATACTGAATGTTCTGTCTGCGGTTTAAGACTTATGACAGTTGCACTCCCGCAGCTTATGGGCAGAGATTTTTCTGACGAGGACGGGCTTGCAGTTGTAGGCGATTATTCTATCAAGATTTATGATAAGGACAATATACCTGTTTGGAACGCAGAGGTGACTATTGATGTAAATGATAATGTTTCAATTATCTTACCTGATGGCAGACTTTTAGATTATGCAGACCAAACAACTATTGAAGCTACAAGAACAGAAAGTGGTGAAGCTACACCGAATCTTGCAATTTTTATCGTAGATAGGAACAATAACAATGCAACAGGTAAAACAGATGAAAGCGGAATATTGAAAGTTCCTAATAATCAATCCTCAACAGGTGATAATAACGGCACAATCGGCAAGGAAAACTATACATTTGTTGTAACTGTAACCGATAAAACAAATATTATCATTCCAAACTGTGATGTTAAGATTGGTGAAAGCAATAACATAGTTATTGACTTGCCGGAGGGCATTAAGCCGACAAGAGAAAACCCCGTTTTAGTAACTGTTGTTGACCACAATGGCGAAGCACAGGAAGGAATTACAGTAATTGCTATCGGTGATTCTGACTTTATGGAAAAAGGCAGCACCGATATGTACGGCAAGATTACACTTCCTACCGCTTCTGACGGATACACAGACGAAAACGGAAAGGTTAATGTTGATAATATCAATGTAATCGTAAATGATGAGATCGGAGTAATTCCAAATGCGTATGTCATTCACAACGAGGACGGCACAATCAATGTAACACTCCCAGATGAAAAGACAATCAGCTATGCAAACCGCATTACCGTAACCGTACTTGACTCTATCGGAAAGCCTGTTGCAGAGGTTAATGTAACGGTAAGTGATATTGCAGACAAATCATATACGACGAATACCGATGAAAACGGTATTATCGTTGTACCTCCTCTTTCCGAAGATATGACTGACAGCGAGGGCAAGGCTATTGTAAACGGGTACAATGTGTTAGTCACAGATGAAACAAAGCCGATTGAAAACGCCTTTGTTACTATCGGTGAAGGACAGATAAATGTTATGCTTCCGGAGGGTGTATTGATTGACGTTACAAATCGAATTACTGCTACTATCACAGACAGCGAGAATAAACCTGTTAAGGATATGACAGTTATTTTCACGGATAAAGCAGAAAATACGGAAAGTAATGTTACGGACGAAAACGGCAAAGCGACCGTTCCTCCCACAAATGTTGATATTACAGATTTCAACGGCTACAGCGAAGTAAACGGCTTTATTGTTACTGTAAAAAATGAACTCGGAGCTATTGAAAAGGCACATATAACCTACAATGCCGAAGTTAAAAACGAGGACGGAACAGTAAATACTGCTGAAAATATTTCTGTTATACTTCCCGAAAACATCAAATTCGATTATGCTAACAGAGTTACAATAACAGTTGCAAAAAAGGCTGATAATACGGCTGTAAAGGATATGGAAGTAATCGTTTCAGAGCTTCCTACAACAGATGCAGAGCCTAAAGTGTTAAAGGATAAGACCAACGAAAAAGGTATGGCAGTATATCCTACGCTTTCAGAAGATATAACTGACGATAATGGTGATTCCGGTGTAACAGAAGAAAAACCGGGCAAAGGCGAGGATGCGGACGGTGATGGTGTTGAGGATAAGCCGGGCGAGATTGAAACTGTAACCTATAAGGTATCGGTCAATGACACAAAGGGTATTATCAATAATGCGTTTGTGGAAATCAAGGACGGCAAGGTTTATGTAACACTTCCCGACAAGCACACGCTGACAACATCAAATCAGACAACAGTAACCGTACTTAATAAAGACGGAAATGCCGTAAAAGGTGTATCTGTAACAATCAAGGACAAAACAACAGAAAAGACCGCATCAACAGACTCAAACGGCAAGGTAACTCTGCCCGTTAAGACTTCAAACGGCGGCGGTTCCTCATCAGGCGGAAGCTTCGGCGGTGGCGGTGGAAGCTACAGCAGCTATTCAACAGTTAACGTCAAGGTAATAGACAAGGACGGAAAAGCTGTATCTGTAACAAAATCCGTTGACAGCAAGGGTAATGTAACCGTTACACTTCCCACAGGTAAAGTGATTGACAGCGAAAACTACTATACCGTAACCGTAACCGACAGCAAAGGTGCTGCAAAGACTGATACAACCGTTACACTCAAAGACCGCAAGACTGGCACAGCGACAGGCACAACAGATAAAAACGGTATGCTGACGCTCCCTGCAACTGAACATAAGGCGTATATTGTAGGATATAATGACGGTACTTTCAAGCCGGACAGCAATATGTCAAGAGCTGAAGCTGCTGCTATCTTTGCAAGACTTATTGCTGAAGCAAAGGGCGAAAGCATTAGCGGAAAAGCATCATTTAAAGATGTTGACAAAAATGAGTGGTATGCCGGATATGTAGGCTATCTTGAAAAATATGATGTCATAAACGGCTACAATGACGGAACATTCAAACCCGACGCATCTGTTACAAGGGCTGAGTTTGTTGCTATGACGGTAAGATACTATGACCTTTTCAACGATGTAAACAAAACAGGCAATACCGTAAAATATACCGATGTTGCAAGCTCATATTGGGCATACTCGGATATTGCCTTTGCGAAGAATATCGGCTGGCTCAACGGCTACAGCGACGGCTCATTCCGTGGTGATAACGACATTACCCGTGCAGAGGTTGTTACTGTTGTCAACCGTGCAACAGGCAGGGTTGCAGACAAGGAATATGTAAAGGATAACTTTACAAAGCTTAACCGTTTTACCGATGTAACCGACAGTAATATGTGGTATTTCTTTGATGTAGCAGAATCCTGTAATAACCATAAGGCTGTTACCTCTGCAAATAACGAAGTTTGGGTGAAATAACCCTTTGTGCAAAAGGCAGAAATCAGTCCGAAAGGATTGCTTTTCTGCCTGTTTTTCGGTATAATGTACTCGTAGATAAATCGGGATTTAAGGAGGTGATAAGATGACAGCATATATGAGATTAAGATAATACCGCGAGTTGTGTTGCGGTACATCCGTATTACATAAGGTAACCTCTAAAAATTCATAAAAAATTGTGTCAATAACTTTGCACTTTTACAAAAAAAATCTTATTTATAAGCGAAATT
>OLVS01000799.1_pt1 | contig 12692 bp, 7 predicted proteins | sample 1644121 | NCBI WGS metagenome assembly OLVS01 (sample SAMEA103958121, study PRJEB25191) | human gut metagenome
TGAAGTGAATAACTAACGGCTTGTCGAGTGAATAACTAACGGCTATACCTAGCCGTTAGCTTACGGCTTGGGAAGTGAATAACTAATCACTTGGAAAGCCTTTTACGAGTGACTTAATCAACTGTATACCAGACATATTTCACAAACACATTTTACGACTCAACTAGCTCTTCTACTAAATTAAAGAAGAACCAGAAAATGTAGGTATAGTCAGTCAAAATAAAGCTAGCTTCTTTAAAAGAGCATAACAAATCGCAACACGGACACAAGAACTTGAAGAAATATATCAACTAGTATAAAAATGAGCCCGATAGAATACCGAGCCCATTAAAAATATAGAATGTTTAATTTAACCCCCAATCTATCGGGTTCACTTTTATGAGACAACCTCTTATTTATGCATCTAATTTACTAATATCAAAAAGAGGGCAAAAAGGCTATATGAAAAGTCTCATTCTGCCCTGTTGCCGGACAATAGCCACTTACATCAATACTCGTTCCAATTATACTACTAAATCCTGTACCTGCGCAATTCAAGGTTACATGATTATTTGAAGAACCTATAATCAAGTCCTTAATAGTTGATGTAAATGTATAGGAGGTAAGTACTGGAGAAGTAATATAAACAGAAATCGCCGTTGTTCCTGCAGGAATATGCAAATTACTTCCAATTGAGAAAGTAGAAGATCCGGTAGACGCCTCATACCAACCTTCCACATTGTAAATCACACGAGCCTCATCTACTATATTAACAACAGGATCAACTGGTTTTACTGCAAACGCAACTAACGTACAAGCGAAGGAAGCTAACGCAAAATAAATTACCTTTTTCATAATATTTAATTTTAATGATCTTAGATGAAGCTTACGCCTCATCTAAGATTCCTGTTTAGAAACTTGCATAACCCGGATTCTGAACCAAGTTTGGATTGGTTTGCCATGCGTCTTGAGAAACAGGGAATATTTTTAAATAATCATCTGTTTTTCTTTCACAATTGGATTCAGTCCACATTCCTTTAGTAAAACAGCCAAAACGAATATCATCCTGACGAGAAAAACCTTCCCAAGCCAACTCTAAACGGCGCTCCAATTGGACCTCCTTCAACGTTATGGTTGAATAATTATGGGTGTTATTTCCATAAGCACGTTCACGAATAGCATTGACTAAATTTGTCGCTTCAGCAACACTACCTCCACTACGAAGCAAAGCTTCTGCTTTCATTAAATAAATATCCGCTAAACGAAATAGATGGAAATCGTTCTCCATTGCCGTAGATAAAGATTTCTCATACGTCCATTTTTGACAACGAGCTCCTTGGTCTTGATAAACAGCTCCCCACTTAGTTCCATCCAATTCAGAACCCGGAATAATACTAATATCTACAGTATAATCCAGCGGGCGATTCTCGTCTGTAATAATTTTTTCCCCGGTTGAGATATCATACTGTTGGCCGATTAAATAAGTACCTTCATAACGAGGATCATCCTCATTGAATAATTTAACATAGTCTGGCTGAGCACAAATGCCATTCCAAACACTAATACTAGCTCCTAGAGCCAAACCTTGCTTATAATGCAACGTACGTCTATAAAGAACATTTTGATCCTCTGTATCTGTACTTGAATAAGACGCCGCAAAGATAGCTTCTTTAGAAGTATTATTATTGGGATCAAAGTTTGTTTTCCAATTAGGCTCCAATATGTATGGCATTGCCATTACCTTATCGCAGTATTCTATAACTTTACTGTTAGCATTCTCGGAGATATTAACACCCCAAGCCTCCGCATTTTGGTACATCTTAGCTAAAATCGTATAAGCTGTCCCTTTAGTAAAAGTTCCATATTTTTTTGTATCGTAATCAGGAGCTTCTGTAGCTAAAGCATTCAACTCTGTTATCAGCCAATCAAATACCTCTTGACGAGATTTGCAAGTTGGTAATTCCTTATCATTGAATAAATCCAGAAAGCCCGGACCCCACGAATTTCCGCAACTTTAGATGTTTTCTCCGCATCACTCAATAAAGTTGAATTTTTCAAAACCTCGATTGTCGCATTACACGTACCAATACATTCCGAACCTATACTCCAACAACTTTTTACACAACTAGTATTCGCAGTCCATGTATGCATATAAACTTCACGGTACTGTCCCCCATCATACCAGTCACCTCCATTACGAGTTACGTTCACTGTTGACGAACCAGAATTTTCTGCGAGGATCATATAGTCTCCGGAATATTTTTTTAACGTATTATAAACCGTACCAACCAAGGCGTTAATTTCAGTAGTTGTATTGCCAAAATTTTCAGCAGGTAGTTTATCGTATACTTCCTCGTCCAAATTCATACAGGACGGCATAGAACATAGTAAAGCCGCACCAGTAAGAAATGATAATATAGTTTTTCGTTTCATAATATATTTTCCTTATTTTTATTAGAATGTTAAGTTAACACCAAATGTAAATGAGCGAGATTTCGGCATGTAATCACGAGGTTCAATACCCGGAGACAAGCCAGCATCATCATCACTTGCCTGACCACGGAACAGTTCTACCTCAGGATCCAATCCTTTGTAACCTGTAATCACGAATAAATTCTGGGCGGCAACATAAATACGTGCTTTGTCTAACCAGTCAATCTTTTTAGTATTAAATGTGTATCCGATAGACATATTATCCAAACGAGCGAATGAGCCATTTTCTACATAATAAGAACATACACGAGAGTTCTCACGCAATTTATAAGTAAGTTCATCATTCATCGCATTTGCACCGCTCAAATAAGTATTATTCGCATAGGCTGCACGTGGATTATCCAAAACCTTATTACCGATTGTTCCACGTATAAAGAAACTAGCATCCCAATTTTTCCATGAGAACGAGTTATTCCATCCGAATGTCAAATCAGGTTGAGCGTCACCTACATATGTACGGTCATCATCCGTTATCTGTCCATCACCATTGATATCTTCGATGATATACTTACCATTCTCATCAATACCATCACATTTCAGCATAAAGAACTGACCTACCGGGCGACCTTCTTCAATTACATGCGAAGTCACACCCGAAGCACCTCTGATCCAAGGATCTCCTGTATAAATACGGCTTGTTGAATACAAGTCATTAGACAGCTTCGTGATCTTGTTCTTGTTATGAGATAGATTAATAGAAGTATTCCAATTGAAAGTCTTATTACGAATAACATCCAAATTCAACATAACTTCAATACCCTTATTGCTCATGTCACCCACATTCGCTTGAATTGTACTATATACGTACGTTGGAGTAGGTACTTTATAACGATACAACATATCAGAAGTTTTCTTGTCATAGTATTCTATCGTACCACCAAGACGTCCATTAAATAATTGAAAATCGATACCAACATTAAACATCGCAGTAGACTCCCATTTCAAGTCAGGATTAGCGTTCTGTGAAACCCTAAATGCGGTCAATTGAGAGCCATCACTATAGTATGTACCTTTTGCCTCGTAAAGCTCAATTGATTTATAAGGTTGTAAGCCATCTTGATTTCCTGTTATACCATAACCTGCACGTAATTTCAAATCCGTAAGCCAATTAACATCTTGCATAAAAGCTTCCTCTGAAATACCCCAAGCTGCGGAAACTGAAGGGAATGTACCCCATTTGTTATTAGCTCCAAACTTAGAGGAGCCATCTCGGCGAACTGTCGCTGTAATCATATAACGCTCTTTATAACTATAATGGGCACGAGCAAACATAGAGATCAATTTATAATCATTTTTATCAGACTTTACATTACCTACATCCAATTTATTGCCTGTTTGCAAATTATTAGCACCCATTGAACTAACAGCGAAGTCTAAGACCTTTGCCTCATGACTAGAGTACTGATTATCCTCCCATGAATAACCTATAATCGCATCAATTTTATGTTGTTCTTCCGAACCAAAAGCTTTATTATAATTCAAAGTCCACTCCATTAATTCGCGGTTCCATGCTCTTGAACGCCGAATAGCCAAACCATTACCAGCATCAACACCTATACGGTTAGCAGGATCCTGCCATTCACTATAATCATTAGAGAAACGACTTTTATATAAATTAGCCTTAACATTCAATCCATCAATAATATCAAACTGAAGATCTCCCTGACCATAAAAATACACATTACTATTCTTTTTATAGTTCTGATCCTGGTTCTGTACAGGGTTACCTTGATCATAACCATCATTACGAATAAAGTAAGAACCATCTTCATTAAACGGAGCCAAAACTGGAGACATATTATATGCGTAAATAAAGTTTGTTTGGAACGGCATTTGCATGTCTGTCAATGTTGCAGCACCGGTTAAACCAATACGCAAACGGTCATTAATAGCGCGTTGTTGGAACTGGAAACGGAAACTATGGCGTTTCATCCAGTTATCACGAACAATACCAGTACGATCCAAATAAGTATAAGACGCACGATAATTATTCTTTGAACCTCCACCGGACATTGAAATAGAATGATTTTGCGAAACTCCTGTACGAAGAACTTCATCAAACCAATCAGTGTCATTATTATAGCCATCGAATACACTTATATCCTTACCTAGCTCTTTATTTAGCGCTTTCCATTCAGAAGCATTTAACATATCAGGTTTGTTAGCTACCATATCCATGGTCACATAACCATCATAGTTGATCTGTGTTTTAGATCCGGAGCCTCTCTTAGTCGTAATCAAAATAACACCACCGGCCGCACGAGAACCGTAGATTGCCGCAGAAGAGGCATCCTTCAATACGGAGATAGACTCGATATCCGTAGGAGATACAGTGGACATATCACCACCCGGAACACCATCGATCACGATCATTGGGCCTTGGTCATTCTGCAAGGTTGATGTACCACGTAAACGGATTTGGGAGCTACGGGTCACGTCGCCCGAGCCAGATGTAATCGTCAAACCGGCTACCTTACCTTGCAACAAATCGGACGCATCACGAGTAATACCTTTATTAAAATTCTCCTCCGAAACATTTGCTACAGATCCTGTAATTTCCTTACGAGTCTGCGTACCGTAACCGATAGCGACAACCTCGCCTAAGTTTACCACAGAAGGAGCCAATTTAACTTCAACAGTCTTACGTCCTTTAACCCCTTCCTCTAAAGTGTTATAACCAATAAATGAAAATTGAAGAACGGCTTTTTTCAAGTCGTTAAGCGTAAGCGTGTAATTACCGTCAATATCGGTAATCGTACCATTGGTAGTACCCTTTTCCACGATGTTCGCACCGATGATGGGTTCACCAAGTTCATCTAGAACTTTTCCTTTAACAGCGCCAGATTGGGCAAAGGCCGCTGTCATGCAAAGAGACATCAACACTGAAAGTATCGCTACCTTACAGCGTCTGAAAGAATCAAAAGTTTTCTTTCGTTGCATAATTACTTAATTTTTAGGTTAACAATCATTGAATTCACAAACACAATTGAGAATTTTCGAGGCAAATATAACTTATTTTTTTAAAATAAGCCATGTTTATATAAAAAACATTACCGCAATTCTGCATGTTTCATTAAATCAATTGATTTGTTTAGGTGTTCAACATGTGATACTCAGATGCAACCAAGCATACTTCAATGATACCATATCCTTATTTTCTACAAGAACAATAGCGAACTTATCATGAATCAACAAAATAGGAAAAATGTCGTTCTAGGCAATAGTTCTAGATGGACTATCGTTAAACTGAAACAACACGTCAAACTATGTCTAAATTCCTAAAAAGAAAAGAGGTCTGATAAGCTCAGGCCTCTTTCATCTTATATTTAGCAAGAAAAATCGTAAGGAATCTATCTTTCCATCCTCTCCTTCTCCTTTATCAACCCATTCCGATACGCATAAAGCAGTTTCTCCAAGTCCTTGATCTGGCTTTGAAGATCCGCACCCTTATCCGTATCTTTCACCATCTGGCGATGGGAGCTTAATTCTACCACGATCGTAGTGGATTTGATATCCAAGCCTTCCTCGATCGCTTTCGCCCGGGATTCGAAGGGTTCGTGTTGCACAAGCTGGAAACCACGGGAGTGATATACTAATGTATAGCCCGCGATACCGGTTTCCAAATGATACGGACGGGAGAAACCGCCATCGATTACCAGCATCTTGCCATTCGCCTTGATAGGATTCTCACCTTGATTGGAACGGACAGGGACATGTCCGTTGATGATATGCCGATGCATACCGGTCACCCCAAACTCATCCAATATCTTATCACAAATTTCCTCTTGCTCTCGTAACGTATAATAAGCGCCTTTTTCCTCCTTATGAGTCTCGGCCTCTTCGATAAAGGCACGCTCGAAAGTAGCCATCTTGCTTTTATCGAATAACGGAGAGTCCTTGCCGCCCCAAAGATACCAGATATAATCATGCGCATATTCCACTTCTTCCTGCTCCCCGGTCTTGAAATAAGCCGTACGGATCAGTTGGTCTACACGGTCCAACAAAGCACGGCCCTTATAATCCTGCCCCAAGATACGTACTGACTTAAACGTCCCATCCGGATTCATCGGGATAGAGGCATGAAACAGTAAATTGGAATTACAAACCTGATACATTCCCCCATGCCGGAAGAAACAACGCATATGCTTTTTCATCTTCTCGCTGCTCTCAAAAGAATGCAAGATCTTTCGGATCAAATCCTCCTCCTCAATAGAAAGACGATACGGATCTTTCGGGTCTAAAGTAGGCCAGTTAGTATCTTTAAGCGTATAATCCTTTCCATCAATATGAACCACTCCCCGCTTCAGATCGATATGGTGCAACAACATCCGGTCATCCATCTCAAACTCCGGACGACGGCGGATGATCTCACCCTCCAGCTTGAACTGGATGATGGTGATCGCCTTGTGCATCTGGGCGATCAAACGGGTGGTCTTCTCATCCATTGCATTATCGGCGAACTTTGTTTTCGGCATGAATAACGCACAAGGATCATCCCCGTACGCCTCCATCGCGAAAGTGGCCAACGGCAAAAGATTGATGCCATATCCATCTTCTAAGGTAGCCATATTACCAAAGCGTAAACACATACGAATCACGTTGGCGATACTTACCAAATTACCGGAAGCGGCTCCCATCCATAAGATATCATGATTACCCCATTGAACATCGAAATTATGGTAATCGCAAAGGATATCCATGATCAGATGAGCACCCGGACCCCGATCGTAAATATCGCCGATGATATGTAACAGGTCGATTGTCAACCGTTGGATCAAGTTACACATAGCGATAATGAAATCGTCCGCACGTCCTGTGGAGATGATCGTACAAATAATCTGATCCACATAAGCGGATTTATTCGGCTCTACGGAAGACTCGTGCAATAACTCCTGAATAATATAGGAGAACTCCTTGGGTAAAGCCTTACGTACTTTCGAACGGGTGTATTTGGAGGACACGTTCCGGCAAACACGTACCAATTGATTCAAGGTCACTTGATACCAATCTTCCAGATCTTGCTCTTGGCTCTTGATCAGTTCCAGCTTATCCTCCGGATAATAAATCAAGGAACAAAGCTCCTTCTTCTCGGATTCCCGGAGCGTATTACTGAAAATCTCGTTCACCTTGCGCTTTACGGCACCGGAAGCGTTTCTCAGCATGGCTAAAGGCTTGATCCTCGCCATGTAAATCACTCAAGAAGTGCTCCGTACCCTTCGGTAGGTTCAAGATCGCCTCCAGATTAATGATCTCCGTACTGGCATCCGCGATCGTCGGGAAACTCCGTGCCAACAATTGCAAATACCGTAAATCGTTTTGTACAGATTCGGCTATAATATCTTTTGTCATCTTATCTCTTATTTATACGCGAATATAAATAGATCCGGTCATTTAAACCGAACCTGCTCCGGTTTATTTTTCTCGGCTACTTGCTGGATCTCATAGGGGCTGACCTCTACGGCGCCTTTCGTCAATTCCGGAATATTGTAGGAATACAACTGATAGTCATACTTATCCGGATCTTCTTGAGGCAATAAGAACGGTTTCGAAGGCTTACCGTCTTTCCCTATATAACAAATATAAGGTAAAGTATATAAACCGTTATCCCGGCGGCTACTAAATACGACCCAATCACTATTACTACTCCAAGAATGATAGCTATCCGTATCCGGGCTATTCAACGCGGACATATCCATCGCTGTCCGATTCTCCAAATCCATCATCCGGATCTCCGCATCCGGGTGCCAAATAGGGAACTGCCCATAAGCGGTTTCCGTGTACATCAGGAAACGCCCATCGGGAGAGATACGGGGAAATGTATAGCTCAAGCTATCCGCATGTACCAACGTATCGATCGGGAAGCTGATCTCGCCACGATCCGGATCGAACGCGACACGACAGAGATTATAACGTACCTTATCATAATTCTCCGGCATCTTCTGGGCCGGGGCCGTACAGAAATAAAGCCATTTACCATCCGGAGAGAACGCGGGGAAAGTCTCGAATGCATCTTTTGTGATCAATGAGGCTTTCGAAAGGATTTCTTTGTTTTTCACGTCATACACCACCACATCGGACTCCAAGTCGAACACTTCCATCTTTTTCTCTTTCACGGAATGGAAAAACTGTTTGATATCATTTACCGATGTGGTGATATAGCGCCCGGAAGGATGCCAGAAAGGATACGTCATATTACTGATCGTCCCATTCGTTTTCGTATTCAATTTACTGATTTTCTTGTCTTGGACAATATAAGTTCCCCCATTCGCCGCACGCATATGGAACATCATCTGCCCCGGGTCTCCCATACAAAAAGAATGGCAGTTCATACAATTATAGCCGGTCATATCGTTACGGATAATCGGCTGTTCGTCAAACGACTCCAAATTCCGCTGATAAATACCCACAATATGCCATTTCTCGTATCCCGGCTCTATCAAACGGTATACTAAATGAGAGTCGATCGCTTGATCACTGATATAGACAGAGAATGGTGCCCATTTAGTCCACTCATCACCTATCTTCGTGGCGATCGTAACAAAAAAGGCTTTTCCACGGTTCGCGCGTGTCAAGCGAATCCAATCCTTCATCTTAAAACGGATCGTATTTGTCCCATGATATTCAAATACTTCCGACTCACTACCTTCTATTTTCGCATAGCATTCATCCGCTGGTACATTGATCCGGAAATTCAACGGAGCTATATTATAAGGTATAGTCGTCCCTTTATAATCCGGAAAAATCGGAGGCGGGGACATACATTCGTTCGTGACGTTCGTAATGCCTTCCGGATGCAAGGACCAAAAGCCTAAATATACGACTATAGTGAGAACTTGTATTATTAGATATCCGATCACAAAATTTCGGACGATCTTTCTTTTCTTTGTATTATCCATGTATTATTGTCGTTTAGGAGTCGGGATAAATTGAGCGTAATAATAATAGGTATCACCAAACTGTTGCTTCAAGGCTGCCGGCGGCATAGAGCGTGCCACTTTCATGAATTGCAGGAAGCGATTCTGCACCTCCTGACTGATCGGGAAGCTCCGGAACGCCTCCGGATCTTTCTGTACGGCCGCGAAGAACAAGCAAATAGCTTCTTGATAAAGCACCGGGAATGCCTCACCCCGTTCTTTCATCAATTCCATATAATGCATAAAAGTCATCAAATCCTTATAAACCAAAAGATATCCCATCCCATATTCGAAAGCCGGACGGTTATCGGCATGATCATCGATCAGGAAAGCCAAAGCATTCGGAAAGATCAAGGTCAGGTCCAAAGGATTATCGGTAATCGGAAGCATCGCCCGTTTTGCCGCTATCCAATCTTCTGACGCACAAGCCACGGAGTCCAATAATGGACGTTGAGCGGTTGCCCAATCCCGGTAATGCGGGTTCGATTCCAGTATCTTGATATATTTCTCCGCCGCCCGATATTCGCCGGTTACCAGATAAGTCTCCACCAAACGCTTCATCAAACGAGGTTGCACGCAACGTTGTGAACTTAATACCCCCACAAAGGCGAAACGTTGGGCGGCGTTCACTTGCCCGACTTGCCAAGCCACCTCACTCGCCTCGATCAATCCCATCCGGCTTTTCGGATCGTGCGGAATAAAACCACCCTCACCGATCTGGGGGAAACGCATCAAATCGGAAGTAAAACGTCCGGTTTTCGACAAAGCCAAATTCAGATAAATCAAGGCATCCATATCCCGCACAGAATGCGCACGAGCGTGCGAGACAATCTTCTGCCATTCTCCCAGCCGTGCATAGTAATCATACCGATAGGCCTGCTCCATCGGATCTTTCTTATAGAGAATCCCGGCGACCATCGCTATCAAAAGAAAAACGTAAGAAACGATTCGTTTCCAAGATTCCTTACGGATGAAAACCCGGCTCCTTACATAATAAAGAATGAAAGCGATCAAAGGATACGCAAGCATGATATATCCTAAAGAATTAGGTATCGGATATTCGGGATGGCATAGATGTTTGCTGAAAAAAGCTTCCCGCATCGGAAGAATATAAACCGTACGCATGGCGATCAACGGTAGCAAACCTCCCCAAGCGATAGCGATAATGGCTACTCCAAAACGAGCCTTATCCTCTTTAGCACAACACTCATAAACCGCGATCAATAAGGCCAACAATAAATTAGCGGGTGCCGCAAAAAAATAAGAGCCCCCCAAAAACAAGAAGCCAAAGAGATAACGAAGCCAATCAATCTTGATTGAAGTATACAAATACGCAAGAACCTGCACGAAAGCGAGCATCGTCAACAAGGCGATTGACTCCTGCGGATAGATCCAAATTAAAAAAGAGGGAAGAATAGCCGCCAACATAGAGGCACGCACCCCACAAGCTTTTAAGTAAAGGAAAAAACAGCCGGAGATCAGTCCTAATAATAAAGCGATCACTACCGAAGCCCCATAAGGATGGATAAACGCAAGCGATAAGAACTCAGTCACATATTCATTCAATCCACCCGGTTCGGCCAATCGGTCTTGGAAATAACTACCGGTAGTCTGAAACATCATATACTGCTCCAGAAAACGATACCAATACCGAAAATTCAACTCTATGAATAGGAAACTACCTATAATAAAAAGGAATAGTATAATGGTATTATTGTTAACAAATAGTCTATTCTTCATTCTCCAACTGTTTTTCGGATCGTAAAGATAGAAAGTATATAGAAGACGGCAAAAGAAAAAGTTTAATTATTATATTGAACACGGAATACACGAAACACACGGACTGATACTATATACCTCAGTGTATCGCTGTGTGTTCCGTGTGTTCCGTGTTCAATCCTGTACTTACATCTGCTGCTCGCCGCCGCCAGAGCCGCCGCTCTTCACATCATCGTTATTGATACCGCGTTTTACTTTCTTGATAGCATCTTTCAAGGTACCGAAACGATAGGATACGCTAACTTGTAACATGCGCATCGTTCGGTAATTGGTCTCACGGCGGAAGAACGTATCGTCTGAAGAAGTGTTTTCCATCTTCATTCGTTTCCAGAACGGGTTCTGGAAAGACAACTGAACCGAGAGCTTTTTCTTCAAGAAATCCTTATTTACGGAGATTCCCGTAAAATAGAATGGAGAACGTTTACCCTGCAACTGAATCCAAGGAGAGAAATATCCTCCATGCAAGTTCAAGCGAAAATCCATCGGGAAATTAAACTGCGTACCGGCGAATATACGTCCGCTGAAACCACTGTTCGCCATATCATTCATATCGCTCTTCAAATCCGTATAATCCACACCTCCATTCATATAAATACGGAACAAAGGAACCGGGTTCCAATTTGCGTATACGAACAAGCCCGTAGATTGTTTCTTTCCTATATTACCATAAGTAGTCTGGAAAATACCCGGGTTCTTCGGATCGATAAAGGTATATTGCTCGATCGAATTATTCACGAACGTATAAGTAGCGCTCGCGTTAATGCTGAATTTCTGGGCGAACATACTATAGTTCAAGTTAATATTATTACTTTTCTCAGAGTCCAGATTCGGGTTGCCGAAGGATATATTCTGCGGATCCGCATTGTTTACATAAGGATTCAAATACCAGATACCCGGACGCTGGATACGCATATTATATCCCAAGCGAAGCTGTTGCGCCATGCTCAGTTGATAAGAGATCGTAGCGTTTGGCACCACGTCGAAATAATGGGTGTCAAAATTCATATCGGGAGCCATCTCGTATTTCACATCCAAAGAAGTTCCTTCCGCACGGACACCCGCTTTCACGCCAAACTTATCAAACTTCATCGAATAGCCCAGATAAGCGGAATAGATATGTTGGGTATGACGGAAATGGCTATCCTTGGAAGTAACATCTTCCCATATATTCAGCGAATCGTTGAAAGCGGTACGATCTGTATTACTCCGGCTCTGGCGGAATATGTATTTCGCGCCAACCTCCAAGGTCTGGTCCTTCCATGTAGGAGTCGTATAATCCACCTGTCCGGTGTGCTCATTCGTAGAAGCCTTATTGATATTATTTTGCGGATAGCCGAGCCAAGGATTGTAATTCACGACATTCTCTAATTCCGTATAATCCTTACTATCATTCGGAGAATGGCTGAAACGGTAAGAGACCGTCAGCAACTCATCTTTCTTATGGGTAGAGTGCTGGTAATCCACGTTCACGTCCGTAGAACCAAATGTCTCTGTCGTTTCCGAGTTACGGTTATAACTGTAGACCGG
>OLVS01000815.1_pt1 | contig 12487 bp, 9 predicted proteins | sample 1644121 | NCBI WGS metagenome assembly OLVS01 (sample SAMEA103958121, study PRJEB25191) | human gut metagenome
TAACTGGTATGGAATTAGAAAGCGCGAGTGGTATGGCGTTATCCTGCGCTTGACATCGGATTTTTGGGACTATGCAGCTTCTAAGTAGTGGCATGTGGAAACAACTAGGTGCGTCGCTTTTGATCCGACACTAACTTCCTTATTGGGTCGAAGTGTCACAGAGCGACCGCTTGCGCCACTAATGAGTGTTCCCGTGAGACTGCCGCTACGATTGGGCTGAAATTCACCAATGAGTGTCTTTGTCTTCGGTGGAATTACGACTTGATCGCCCTTTTCAAGGTCGCCAGCACTAATGAGGACTTTTCGCATTTTTACCTCCTATCTTCTTAGGTTGATGAAATAAGAAGTAATCATGCGAAAAAAGGGATTTACTAACCGAAGAAAGTTTTCTTAGGAATCCCGAATCTCGTTGATTACCTCTTCATGCAAAGATAGAGAGGGGTGCGTCAATGGCTGACGCTTTAAGAAAGTTTAGAAGGGTCGCGCCCTAGATTCCAAGCTTTAATTTCGTTCATTAGCCTTTCGTGGTAATGTTCTTTGCCAAGGTTTTCGCAACCAGTATCCTTCCAATCTTTTTCGTCTAAAGTCTTAGCATACATATGGAGGCCTTTCAAGCTTATATTGCTCCCATTCTTTACCCACTCCCCAATCTTGGCTTTCTTTTCCACAAAAGAATCATTTGAAAGACTCGAATTCTCCCCTCCGCCAATCAAAAACAGATTTCCAAACTGGTCTTTTTCCCAAGAATTACCATTCTCAGGATTTTGCGCAGGATTTTGCGGATACCAATGCTCAACAGAACTTAAGTATGAAAATTTGAAATTGTACACTCCCTTATTTACAGTCTTTTTTACAGTGTCATCTTCTGGAAGGCAATCAACCCACCGCTTACGATCTCGCCATAAAAGATAATCAAGAAAGTTAAACAAAATCCTTGGTGTTGCAGTACCCATGTTAACATCCTCGTACTTGCCTTTAAGTTCTTCCGCAACTCTTTTACAAGAATATCCTTCTAAGAAATCGAGAACCTCTACCCCATAGTAGTTTGGGCTCTTACTGCGAAATACTACGTAGCTCAAGTCCCAAAGCTTTTTCAGAAGTTCTGTAATCCATGGCATCGATGCTGGTGATGTGTAAGTCACGCGAAGGCAAGATTGCAGCATTTTGATCTTCTTACTCGTCTTCTCGTATTCTTCCAGTCCTTCTTCATCCGGAAGTTCAAAAGAATCTACAAGTTCAAGACTTTTTTTCCCTTTCTCCTCTTTCTCCTCTAGATGTTGAATCGCCCATCCTGTTTCACCCTCTTGTTCTGCCCTGACAATCCAACCATCAAAGAGATATCGTGCATAAAACAATGTATAAAGAAAATCTCTAACTTCCGGCCCAGTCCTATCTTTGAATACATGTTCAAAAGCACAACTCCAGTTGTCTTCAAAGTACCTTATAAGCCTCTTGTCGTCCGTAGCAGCTACCACTTCTTTGTTCTTGTTCTTATTCAATTCGCAGAGTTTTAGAACATGCATCAAAAAAGTTGGGAAATTTATGATGCTTTTCCTATTTGCGTCATCATTCGAACTATTTACGTCTCTCTTTGGGACCTTTTCTAACTTTTTCTTTTGCTCGACAGTCCAAAGGAAACCGTCTTTCCAATCTTTGTCTTTCCACTCTTTGAAAATCTCATCACAAGATTCTTTGTCTATCGTTTTTTGGATATACCTATCCATCCTAGAACAGGCATCCCATATGTACTTAAAAAACTCTAAATCCTCTTCTTTTCCCTTCAAAGGAATCATCAATCTAGCTTTTATGACGTCAACTGGTTCAAGTTGTTTGCCCCTGGCATTCATCCGAACGAAATATTTACAAGGATCTGTTTTTTCGGGGAGAAGAACTCGATAAACATAGACTTTCTTGAGACACTCAATAAAGCTTTTCCTTTCCTCTTCTTTGCGCTCTTCAATCCATTTGAGTATTCCTTCAAATCCAGCGCGAATACCTGAATCGACATCCTTAGCCGAATCGTCTTTTATAGGGTTCTTTAACGTGTCAGTACTGATTTCCCGATTTTCAAAGATTAGATTTTCTTTAGCGCCTTCAAAAACTTCCTTATCTTCCTTCGATAAATTCAAATCAGATTCAAATAAAGCTTTAAGTAGAAGATAAAGTGTCGTCAGTCGCTGTTGTCCGTCGACAACTTCATATTCTTTCTTTCCTTGCTCTCCCTTGGCAATCACACAAAGAACGCCTAACCGATAATGCTCGCAATGATTGCTACCAATTCCTTTGATATCGTCAAGAAGCGTAGAAATCTCTTTTTCGAATTTCCATGCATAAGGACGCTGATAAAGCGGAATTAGATATTGATCATTGAATAACCAATTTTCTCCTTTTTCAGGCCATATATGAAGTTCTTTAATCTCATCAGTCATGTGGCTACCCGTTGTTTTAAGTCTCAGAACTCTCGTTACTCTTTTCTTCGTCGTTGATTCCAGCAAGGCTAGCTAAAGCTTTCTTGAGCCTTTCGTATCCTTCTTTTTTGTATCTTCCTTTTTCACCTTCGGGCCTCTCGATGTCTTTTGATATGCCAAATTCAAAGACATCATTAACCATCTCTGCCAAAAAATCTGTCTCTGTTGCGTGAGACATACGCATGAACATTGGATCCCTTGATCGTACCCATTGACCGATAGCTAAATTTTCAATCGCTGGGAAAAAAAGTCTGTCGTAGTAATAACGAAGAAATGATGACCACGCTAGAAGAATCTTTGCATTTTTTTTATTGTTTTCCAGCAAACTGTCGTAGCCAAATCGGCTGCTATAAAGTATTGCGGTTCTTAGAAAGAGAACTTCGCAGTAATACATGCTCGCAACGACACCTATATCATCTTTACATTTTTTCTCTTCGTTTTCTTTCCTTATGAAATCTTCTAAAAACTTTGGATATTTTGGCAATTCTGGATATTTTAATTTTGGATATTTTGTTTCATCTACAATGAATTCTTTTACGATTTCATTCTCTAGGTTCCGGAAGTACTTAATCATCCAAAAGAAATCTTCTCCCGCCTTAAAGGAACGGCCAATTTCATAGAAATCCTTTTGCGAAAAAATGTGTTTTTGATATTCGTATTTGGCCTCTTTAAAACCATAAAAATGACTCATATACTTTGTTTCCAACTCCACACCAATCCTACAGCAAGACCATTCTTCAATCTTGAAGAGGTTCTCGAGGGTTGCTTTTATCTTTTTCGTATCATCCTCGACTTTCCAAATATCAAACAAATCGTAAGACGACGCTTTCTTTCGCTCATCTGATGTCATGCAATTAATATGGTATGCCTTAAGATAGTCAGGAACTTCTAATGGTTTTCCGCGAGTATTTTGAGTATCGAACAACTGGAAGGCCTCATCAAGTTCTCCGACAACAATTACAACGATTTCGATCGCTTTATCGAACTTATCGTCAGAAACTAACTGGCGAATCCAATTTTTTTCATCCACACTATGAGTATTAAACCAGTTCTCAATAGACTTCCTATTTTCTGTAACCTTTTCGGGGGAATAAAATTCCCGTATATCTTTGTCAACCTTACCCTCACCGGAACTTAGAACCTCACGTATCAACTTCAAAGTAATCAATCGCTGTTGCCCATCAATAACATCATGAGATTCCTTGTTATCGTAAAGAATGATGCAACCTAAGCGATAACGAGTTGCCTCTTCTCGCTTGAACTCTAGAAGATCATTTAGCAGAGTTTCAACGTGATTTGGTTCCCATTCGTAATCGCGCTGATATTCTGGTTTTTGAAGTGTCTTGCCATAAGAACCAAAAAATTCGGCAACGCTCCAAATTTTGCATGCTTCGTTATCCATAGACTCTCCCCAGTGACTTCTCTTGCAACAATGCCTGTCCCTCTTCGGGATGGGCACCTGCAACTTCCTTTACCTATTACCGAGAATTTTAAGGACGATTTATCGTCTTAATTGAGGAATATTAATAAAACCCGATTGCCTTTTTCTTTCCCGAGAACGCACTTTTGAGTTCACACTCAGCAGCTAAGCGTTTAGCAAAATCCTCTGCCGAAGAAATCGGATTGAACTTAGATTGGCGAACGACAGAAGCAAAGTCTCCGGGAGTTAGCATCGTAAGCGCACGAATACCCTCTTCGCTTTGAGCGTCAGCTGGTAAATTCAATTCCTTTACCCACCGAGCATAAAGCGCTAAAGCCTGACTCTCACTTAAGTGATCGAATTTCGCCTTCAAATCGAAACGCCGTAAGCTAGCCGCATCGAGCGTTTCTACTAAATTCGTTGTCGCAATGAAGATTCCCTCAAAGCTTTCCATTTGCGTAAGCATCTCATTGACTTGCGTGGTTTCCCAGCTGCGAGCGCTCTTAGCGCGATTTTGTAAAAAACTATCTGCCTCATCGATTAAAAGGATGGCGTTCTCTCGCTTCGCTTGCTCAAAGGCCTTCGCGATATTGGCCTCGGTTCCTCCTACCCACATCGAAAGAATGTCAGAGGACTTCTTTTGAATAAGGGGCTTTTTTAGGTATTTCGCTAACCATTGGGCGTAGGCGGTTTTCCCGGTCCCTGGCGGCCCATAAAGACAAAGACGAGCAGAACCGTGGGTATTCATCCCACGGGCTAACGCGGCTAAATCCACGTCCGTGTGCACGAATGTTGTGTCATAAACCGTGTCAACGGGCGTTAATTTGGGAGCCACAATTCCGGCGTTTTGCACTTCAAGAACGGAATTAATAAATGTGAGCATCTTCTTATCACGCTCTTCTTGTGTGGGCTTTTCTAGAGCCTTTAAAACAGAGACCGTCCGAGAAATCACGCCTGGAGAAAGGTTTTCTGTTCTCGCCAAGCGCCCTTTCATATCATCAGACAAAAGTTCTCCCACGCACTTATCGATAATGACAAGGCGCTGCTCAACTGTCGGCTGCGTCACTTTAATCACAAGGTCAAAGCGCCGCAACATCGCACTATCCATCCCGCGCAGTGAATTCGTGAGCCACAGTGTCGGGTGAATGTTTGATTCCAAGAGGTGATTGATCTCAGCCTTGTTTTCTCGAATCGGAGAGCCGTTATAAAAACTAAGGCCAGATAGGAAAATGTCTTCGGATTCATCGAGAACGAAAAGCGCGGGGCTTTTTTCATCGACAAAGGAATTGGCAATTTCCCAAGCGTGTAAGCGATCGACAGAATCCCTTGAGTTTCTCACTTCTTTTACCGAGTGATTCACAATTTCAAAAACAGGGGTAGAAAGCACTTGACCTAAGGCTCGCGTCAGTTGCGTCTTCCCAGTACCTGGCGCACCATAAAGAAGGACATTGACGCCTGGTCTAGCGTGGCTTAGGGTATAGCGTAAATAAGGGACAAGCGTTTCCCCAATTTCGGGGATATGCTGATAATCATCGAGGGTGAGTTCCGAGGTTGGCGCTTGAGAAAAGAAAAGAGCCTCAATATCCTTTTTCGTCAGCTTTGTGCCTGCGATAGAGAAAAAGTTCAATCCCCGTTTGCAACTAAAAAAATCCTCAATATCTGAATTGTTGTCATCGAGATCTAAATCGAGAACCTGAAAGAGATTTCCCTTCTTCTCAGTAAGCAAATCATAAATTTCATGCTCGGGGATTTGTGTGGCGCACGACAAAATCGAAGCAATGAGCGATATGTTGTGTGAGCAATCAAACCATCTTGAGTAATGACGAAGTAAGGTTGTGCGGCATGAGGCAAGAACAATAAATGTGAATAAGGTTTTTTCAACTTGAGAGAACCCGAATGTTTTAGAAAACAACTCAACGTTTTCTTTCAAAGGAGAAAAAAGCGGCTCGACCTTTGCAAAGTGCTCCTCTTGCCGCCGAAGCGCTTCAAGAAATTCGGGCGGGACACTATGCGCTTCTTCGTAGCTAATGAGCTTTTCCTTATAAAGCCAATTTAAAAGATCACCAATGGTATCGAAAACATCATCGGCTTCTTCGAGTCGTTTGGTATAAGGCTCCATTCGTTTTGAAAAGGCCGCAAACCCAGGAAAGTCCGATCCAACATCGATATCTCTTGCGATGCGCCAAGCTCCTCCCTTTACAAAGAGTCTTAAGCTCCAAAGCAAATCCAATTCATGAAAAGTATCGATGCCAGAATCGATGGAGCGAATCGATTCACAGCACGCAGGACGAACAAAACAGTTTCCCTTCATTTCGAATACCTCAACTATGAGTCTCTGATACTCGAAGCGTAAGGTCGGTTGCGTCAATTGGTGACGCATGAAAATCACTCAGAATTTTTACTTTGCAGCAAAGGTGTTTTCGCAAGTTTTAAGCGACGTAACGCACTTTTTGGAGTTACTTAATGGGCATCTTTTTTAGCTTTTTAAAGCGCTCCTTGCCCCAAGCCGCAATCCATGCATCAATAAGCGAGGTATCGTCAAGAGTCGCTTCTAATGCGAAGGCACCTTTGCCAAGGTCTGTAATCTTTTGCGTGCGGTTAAAAGGCGTTTCTGTTAAGTACTGCTTTAAGTACTTATCTGTTGAGTTAAAGGAAAGGCGCACTTTCCCGCCGTTGCTAAAGTTAAAGTGCCGAGACTTCACATAGGCATCCAACGAAAAGTTCTTGGGGCGCTCAGCTGCATAATCCACGAAAAACCGCACCCCAAATCCGATTTTTTCGCGCATAAATCCGGCACCTCGCGGACGATTCTGAACGGGAAATCCAAGTTACCCGCGCTCTCGTCCGATTTTTTCGCGGGCTCGTCCGTCGTATCTCGCTGATGTGTCCGACAAAGTCGCTCCCTCGTCCAAAAATCCCGCTTTTGGCTTCCTTCTCCTCCTGAAATCCATCGATTCCGCTTCCTCGTCCGCCTGGGGCGCGGGTTGATTCAAAGAAAGCGCGCATCCGTTCGGATTTGTCGCGGAATAATCCATAAATTTCGCGTTTTCCTCCTGGCAGAGAGCGCTGGCATCTGTCCGGATTTTTCGCTGTGCCATCCAACGGCAATTTCGTGCCGGTGCCGGCAGCAAGCAAGCGCTTTGTTGCCGATTGTCGTTTTTTGGATTTTTTTCAAAGGAGTAGAGGCAATGGTTACATTGCAAAAACTCACAGAAGCACTCCGACGGCGGGGCCTCGGAGATTCGCTGTCCACAATTTCCGCGGTCCTGAAAGTCCCGGAATCAACCCTGCGCGGATGGCTCCGATGCGCAGAGCGACTCGGCTTGGATTACTCCAAAGCTCGGTTGCTTAACGATGCCGAGTTCAAAGCACTACGCAGGAAAAAGGCTGACAAGAACATCGTTCAGCCCGACTGGGCGGAGGTTTTACTTGCGGTTAAACGGCCGGGAGGCTCCATACAAGCCCAGTACGAGGTCTACTGCCATCAGGACGTGGGGAAACCGCATATGAAGCGCTCGGCGTTTTACACCCGCTTCGAGTTCGTTGAAAAGAGTGCCGATGTCGAAACGAAACGCTTGTTCTTACATAACGCCTTCCGCCCTGCAGCCGTTGCCATGATTGATTACAGCGGCAACGGCATAGAAGGCATCGACAAGGACGGCAAACGCTTTGTCGGCCAGGTCTTCGTCGGCGTCCTCGGGTGCTCCGGCTACATCTTCTGCCACGTCACGCCGCGCCAAACGCGCGAAGACTGGTTCGAGAGTATCCGAACCATGTTCGAGTTCTTCGAGGGCGTGACGGAGGAATTGTGGTTGGATAACTCAACGCCGCTTGTTCGAAGACCCGACCGAATCGATCCGATTATCTCGGAAGAGTTCCGAAATATGTGCGCCCACTACAGGACCACGGCAATTGCCGTTCCCCCGGGAGAGCCGACCTACAAGGGACTGGCAGAAAACGCTGTCAAGCAAGTTCAGCGATTTATTTTGCAGCCGTTAAAAGGACAACGGTTCTTCACGATTGAAGCGATGAATAAGGCCGTTTTGCCCCTTTTGGAACAGTTAAATCAGCGTCCTTTAACACTTAACCCCGGTCAGTCCCGTGCCAGCCGGTATCTTAAGTTCGAGAAAGACTTCCTAATCAAATTACCCTTCATCCCATACAACCTGAATGTGAAGCTGATTCACCGCCGAGTTCAGACCGATGGCCGCATCCGAATAGAAAATCTGCGCTATGAGGTTCCCTGGGGGTATGCCGGGTGCGACTTGCTAATCGCCGTCGACTACAAGGCCGGCACATTCACGATGTATCGGAAAGATACCCACTCGTTTGTCAGCAAAGGCACTTTGCGCACACCTAAACAAGGCGACGAGCCGACGCGAATCGATTACCTCCCCGAGGAGCTGAAAACAAGCGCCATGAACCGTGAGCAACTCATGGAGCTCATCAAAAAAACCTACGGCGAAAGTGCCGTCGCTCTTGCCCAAATCTTTGCTCGACACAGCAACAGCATGGCCAGCAAGCACTTGCGAGGCATGATCTCGGAAGCCAAGCGGCATAGTCCCGAGGCGTTCGAAGAAATCTGTCAAATCACGCTCTCGAAGTTAGACGTGACCTATGCCACATTCAAGAAGGTCTGCGCTTCGTACAGACACAAGCAAGCGACAAGTAGCGACAAGCCGGCGCCACTTCCTGCCTGTTCGGAAACCGATGTCCGCGGTCCCGAATACTACAAAAACGACGGAGAAAGCCATGAAAAGTAAACAACCGATAGAAATGCAATCAACTCAGACACAACAGATTGCAACGCTATGCCACGATTTGAAGATTCCTGCCTTCTTTCAAGCATACGTTGAGCAAAACAAATCACCGGAATTTGCCGACAAGGCTTTCTCCGACCGTCTGCTCCCAATGTTACTAGCAGAAAGGCAATCGCGAGCTGCGAAGCGGATTGCGCGTAACACCAAGGAGTCCGGGATTAACGATGCGCTTCCGGATTTAAGCCGCATCACGTACGAATCTTCTCGGGGGCTCAAGAAATCCCAAGTCGATGAACTGGCAAGGTGCGATTGGTTGCGCCAAGACCGGGCGTTAAACACCATCGTGACCGGCATGACGGGAACGGGGAAAACCTGGTTGGTTAAGGCCCTTGGAAAAGCCGCGCTTCAAGCCGGGTTCAAGGTGTTTTATATCCGTATGCCGCAACTCATTGAGCGATTGCGTATTGCAAGGCGCGACAATGAAATGGGGCAGTACCGCATGAGGCTCAATAGCAAAAAGTTACTGATCCTTGATGACTTCGCCATGACGCCGATGGACGATGCGACCAAGGATGACTTCCTGTCGTTGATTGACGATCGGCAAGAAGACGGGCCCATGATAATCGCCAGCCAACGACCGTTTGCTCAATGGTATGAGTACTTGGGAACAGGGCTTCATGCCGATGCCATCTTAGATAGGTTCAAGAACACGAGTTATGTGATTGAACTTAAAGGGCGTTCTTTGCGCGAAACGACGGCCCTGGCAAAGAAACTTCGAAACGAGAAAAAGGAAAGAGCGTAGTTAAGTAGAAAAAAGGACGCTCCCGAGGCATACCGCCCGGGGGCGAGCCTTCCGCCTTCGCTACAGGCTCGAAAAATAAAAAATCAAAAACACCCGACGGGAAACAACTTGCCGACCACCCATCCGACAGAGGTCATGCCAATTATCAATCGATGCTCTGCCACAAATCCGCATTTTTAATGCCACGGCCCCTCTTCAAGAGAGGTTCCCGCGGAAAATTTGTACGCCACCGCGAAAAAGGATGGATTTTGCAGCAAGGAAAACGAGGCGGAGCGCCAAGCCAAGCAGAAGCAGATTGAAGATTCTGCTCAGGAACGCATCCGGCGCCTCGAGGCTATGGCTGCGGCCACTCCCGATTACAGTTGCGCGAAGTTATTGAATTTGGGAAACGCACTTTTGCGTCATGTTTGGCAAGACGACTTGAATTTGTCGCAGGTTTTCCGTTATCTGCAAAGTAAATCGTCCGTCGAGTACTCCTACGACAAAGCCGCTTTTCTCCTGTCGTCCCGTCGCATCCTACATCCGGCGAGTAAGAAGAAAACCTTCGAACAACGCTTTGACGATATCGTCCCGAGTGGCGTCGAGGATCTCAATACCGTTTACCGTGTCCTCGATCGATTGTCTGAGGATAAAAAGGCCATCATCCGCCATATCAATCGTCAGATTAATAAAAAACTTGATCGCCGGATTTCGGTTGCGTTTTACGACGTGACAACTTACGCATTCGAGAGTCGCACGGTCGATGGGACGCGCAACTTCGGACTGAGTAAAGACCACAAGGTCAACGAGGTTCAGGTCGTACTCGGACTTGTTATCGACGAGTACGGAATTCCGCTGGATTACGACTTATTTGAGGGCAATACCTCGGAGTTCTCGACGATGTTGCCTGTGATTAAGCGAATTAAGAAGACCTACAAATTGGGGTCCCTAACGGTTGTGGCCGACAGAGGTCTTAACTCCAACGAGAATCTGACGGAACTTAAAACTCGGCTGCGACTTTGTATTGGCGCAGAAGGTCAAGAACTGCACGGGCGAACAAAAGCAACTCATTTTGTCTGATGACAACTGGGATAAAACCTTTGCCGATGAAGACGGCGTCGTTGCGTGTCGCTACAAGACACTCAACATCAAAAAGGACCTTTTTGAAACAAGCATTAACCCCATTACGGGGCGAAAGAAGCAAAGCCGTAAGCCCATTGATACGATTGACGTTTATTGGATTGTTTCCCACTCGCAGAGTCGAGCCAAAAAAGACAATGACGACTTGAATCGAGCCATTGAAAAGGCCGGAAAAGCGCTCAAAAACAAATCGTCCCTAAAGGCAAGCCACGGCTATAAGTCTTTAATCGTTATCCCGAAAGGAGAAGGAACTCCGCACCTGGATACGGAGAAAATTGCCGAAGCCAGGCGCTGGGCCGGCTACTACGCCGTCTGCACGAATTTGACGACGAAAAACGCTAAGGAAGTGATGCAGATGCACCGCAATCTCTGGCGCATTGAGGGCTGCTTCCGAGTGAGCAAAACGACCCTGGAAGCCCGCCCGTGTTTTGTCTGGACTGAAGAACACATCCGAGGTCACTTTATGAGCTGTTTTATCAGCCTTGTGATGGAAAAATACATGCGCCATGTTCTCCAAAGCAAGATCCCCGGAATCACGAATGATCAACTGAACGAAGCGCTGCGAACAGCCTCGCTCGCCTACGATGACGGCAATCCTCAGTTCCCGCTCTTTATCCGCTTGTACGCCAAGGAAGGTCTCTTTGACAAGATGCTCAACGCCTTCGGACTTGAAGCACAGTGCCACTACGAGACCGACAGAACACTAGCTAAAAAGCTACGCCTCAAAGAAATCGCCCGCGGAGAAAACGCCGGCAAATCCTAGAAAAATCCGGGCTACGCCAAGTGAAAAATATAACTGCTCTAAAGCGCTGATTTTCAATCGAAAAACGGCAATTTTAGGCGCGAACGTTGAAAAAGAATGCGGATGCGCCCCGGGGCAAACGTTTGCGCTACGCAAAGTGAAAAATTAAAAGTGTTCTAAGCCACTGATTTTCAAACGAAAAACGGCGATTTCAGGCGCAAACGTTGAAAAAGATTGCGGATGCGTTCTGGGGCGTAAGTTTGCGCTACGCAAAGCGAAAAATCAAAAATGCTCTAAGGCACTGATTTTTAACAGAAAAACAGCACTTTCAGACGAAAAAACTGAAAAAGAATTCGGATATGCCACTTTCGAGGCTAACTCCGGAAAAAAACTTCTCCTTTTAGTCGGAACTAAAAAGATCTTTGGGCATACCGGCCAAAGCAGGGTTTGCCAGTCCGAAATGTCGATAGGCGGCACCGGTGGCCACACGGCCGCGCTGTGTTCGCTGTATGAGACCGTTTTGAATCAGATACGGTTCGATTACGTCCTCAAGTGTTTCCCGATCTTCGCCCAAAGCACTGGCCAAGTTGTCGATTCCGACGGGACCGCCGGCGAACTTATCCAAAATGATGCGAAGGAATTTACGGTCGACTGAATCGAGTCCGATTTTGTCCACATCGAGCATCCTTAAGGCCGCATCGGCAATCTCGAGCGAAACAAGCCCGTTTCCTTTCACCTGGGCAAAATCGCGAACACGACGCAAGAGGCGGTTGGCAATTCGCGGCGTTCCGCGGGAGCGGCGGGCAATTTCCAGGGCACCTTGCTCATCGACCTTGACATTTAAAAGCCCGGCAGACCGTTTGACAATCCGAACGAGCTCTTCGGTCGAATAAAACTGCAGTTGGTTGACAATCCCGAAACGCGCACGCAGGGGATTGGTAAGAGCCCCGGCCCGCGTTGTGGCGCCCACAAGAGTAAAGGGCGGCAAATCCAGCTTAATCGAACGCGCGGCCGGTCCTTCGCCGATCATGATGTCAATCTGATAGTCCTCTAAGGCCGGGTAGAGAATTTCCTCGACTACGGGACTGAGGCGATGGATTTCGTCAATAAAAAGGACATCGTTTTTTTCCAGATTCGTCAGGATGGCCGCCAGATCCCCCGGGCGCTCTAAAACCG
>OLVS01000826.1_pt1 | contig 12188 bp, 10 predicted proteins | sample 1644121 | NCBI WGS metagenome assembly OLVS01 (sample SAMEA103958121, study PRJEB25191) | human gut metagenome
GCCTATGGCGGCGCTATGACTCAAGAAAGTACCGTAATTCCTTTTCTTGTCTAAGTTTGCTGTGCTTTTTTTACAAACATAAACAGCCATCCCAGCGGGATGGCTGTATTGCTGTTATTGGGTTTAGCGCTTCAATAAATCGATCGTTACGCCTGGCGATAGCCGTGCGGATTACGGGACTGCCAGTTCCACGCATCGCGGCACATATCGTCCAGCGTGCGCTTGGCCTGCCAGTGCAGCACGGCCTTGGCCTTGGAGGGATCAGCATAGGATACGGCGATATCGCCTGGGCGGCGCGGCGCATCCACGTGGAGGAGGGTCAGGTGGTTGGCGCGCTCAAAGGCCGCTACCATCTGATATACGCTGTAACCCTCGCCGGTGCCCAGGTTGAAGATCTCGGTGCCCTGATGATCCATGGCGTATTCCAGCGCCTTTACATGGCCGTCCGCCAGATCCATTACATGGATGTAATCACGCACGCAGGTACCGTCGGGGGTGGGATAATCGTTGCCGAAGATGCTCAGCTTGTCGCGCACGCCAGCCGCTGTCTGGCAGATGAAGGGCATCAGGTTGTTGGGGATGCCGGAGGGATCCTCGCCGATCAGGCCGCTCTCATGCGCGCCGACGGGGTTGAAGTAGCGCAGCAGCACCACCGTCCACTCGGGATCGGCAAAGGCTATATCGCGCATAATGCGCTCGCTCATCCATTTGGTCCAGCCATAGGGATTGGTGCACTCGCCCATGGGCAGACTTTCGTTGAAGGGCACTTCCTTGCTGTCGCCGTACACGGTGGCGGAGCTGGAAAATACAATGCGCTTTACATGGTGCTCCGCCATCACGCGGCACAGCGTCATGGTAGCGCCCAGGTTGTTCTGATAATAATTGAGCGGGATGCGCACGGATTCGCCTACAGCCTTCAGACCCGCAAAGTGCACCACGCCGTCGATATGCTCCTTATCAAAAACGCTGCTGACAAACGCCGCGTCGCAGCAATCGCCCTCGTACAGGGTGATGGACTTGCCGGCGATCTTTTCCACACGGGCAATGGCCTCGGGGCAGCTATTAACAAAATTATCCAATACGACCACTTCGTGGCCCGCGTCCAGCAGGCTAACGCAGGTGTGGGAACCGATATAGCCGGCACCGCCAGTAAGCAAAAAACGCATCGAAAACCCCTCCTCTTTTTGATCCGGGTATAGTATAATATTTCATGCAGAGATTGTCAAATAACATTTTACTCGCACTTTTTGTAGATTTCTGCTATAATGAGCAAACCGTAAGCAAGAAAGGAAGTGACGGCATGAGTCTGTTTCATCCGCGCAGCCGCGCGGAGCAGTTTGAGGCGATGGCGGCGGAGTATGAGCGTCCCATTTATCTGCTGTGCCTGCGCATGATGGGCAACCGTGAGGACGCGCAGGATTGCGCCCAGGAGGCGCTGCTGCGCGCGTTCCGCGCCTTTGATCGGTTCCGTGACGGCGCCAGCCCCAAAACATGGCTCTATCGCATTGCCTATAATACCTGTATAGATGAGTTGCGCCGCCGGCGCGGCGTGGTATCGCTGGATACCCTGCGCGAGGGCGGCTTCGATGTGCCCGATGCGACAGCAGAGCGCGCGTATGAGCAATTGGAGCACAAGGAGCGCTGCGAGCTGGTTAAGCAGGCCATGGAGCAGCTGCCCGAGGATCAGCGCGCCGCGCTGGTGCTGCGCGAGTTCCAGCAGCTATCCTACGAGGAGATCGCCAACGCCTTGCAGCAGCCTGAGGGCACGATCAAGAGCCGCATCAACCGAGCCCGTGAAAAAGTGAAAAATTTTGTCAGACAGGCGGAACAAAACGGCTGCTCATCCGTCAAAGAAAATGAAGGGAGGCAAAAATGATGGATTGTAAAGCATTTGCCTTGCTTCTCGATACCCCCTGGGAGAAGCTGACGCAGGCGCAGCGGGATGAAATGGAACAACACGCTGCGCAGTGCCCGGATTGCGCGCTGGCGCTGCAGATCCAACGCGATATGCAAGGGATGGACACGGATGAAACCGTGCCAGAGGCATTCTCGCAGGGATGGCGAACCATGATTCGCGAGGAGGAGAGACGGATGAACGAGCAAAATGAGAAGCGGCGTTTCCCCTGGAAGCGCGCGCTGGCCACCGCGGCGGCGGTGATCTTTGTAGCGGGCGGCACGGCAATCAGCACGCTGAACGGTTGGGGGATGGAGAGCGGCAAGCCTGCCGCGCAGTACCGCATGGCGGACGAGCCAAACTATCAGTATAATGACAGCAGAGCGCAGGATTACGACTATGCCGCAGGCGTCAGCGACGAGGGCGGGATGATGCTGAAATCAATGGCTCAAAACGAAAGCGCCTCGAGCGCCGCGCCGGAGGAAGCCACGGCACAGGCCAGCAAGATCATCCGCACGGTTAATTTCACTATCCGCACCCAGCAGTATGATGCGGCCTATGCGGCGCTGAGCACGCTGGTGAGCAATTACGGCGGCACGGTGGAAAGTCTGAACCTGTCAGGCGACCAGAGTGCGGGCAGCCTGCGCAGGGCTAACCTGACGCTGCGTATCCCGTCTGAAAAGCTGGATGCTTTCGTGGCCGGGGCTAACGATATCGGCGGCGTGAGCAATTATTCCGAAAGCAGCGACGATGTAAGCGACACCTACTACGACCTGCAATCCCGTCTGGATACCCAGAAAACCAAGATGGCGCGGCTTCTGCAGCTGATGGAAAAGGCTGAGACGACCAGCGACCTGATTGAGCTGGAAAACGCGATCAGCGACACCCAGTACATGATCGATTCCTACACCGGCCGGCTGAACGGCTATGACAGTCGCGTGAACAACTCCTATGTGTATGTGACCATCCGGGAGCTGTCCAATGCCGAGGCTGTTGAGGAGGAAAATACGCCCCTGGGACAGCGCATTGCTAATGCAGTGAAGGCCTCTCTGGAAGCGGCTGGCCGCGCGGCGCAGGGCTTCGCGGTGTTCTTCGTGGCGGCGCTGCCCTGGCTGGCGGCGCTGGGCGTGGCGATTGTGATCATCCGCGTGATCCGCAAAAAGACGAAGAAGCAGCGCAAGTAAACAGCATAGCAAACAGCGGACGGAGAAAGACTCTCCGCCCGTTGCTTTTTTATGAAGCGCTTTCGCTTTTATCTTGGATCGTAGGTATAGCGGCCTACCAGACGCGGCTTGCCGTCATACACGCCGTAGGCGTCGGCGTATACGCGATAGCGCTCGCCCACCACCCAGGTATCGCTGGACATGTTTTCAAGCAGTACCAGCCGTTCGCCGCCCTCGGATTCGTCGGTATCCATCAGGGCTAGCTGCGGCTTGTTGCTCAGAATTTCAACAATGGTGCCCTGACACAGATAAATCTGTGTGCGCGCCACGCGCATGGCGGTGTTGTTCAGATACTCGATGTAGTTGGTTGCATCCATAGGCCAGGCCTTGGGCGTGTAGGTGCTGGAATAGGGCACATAGTACACATCCTTGGTCAGCGTGGCGCTGTGGCCGTCCTTCTCGGCGGTGATGATGATGGTGTTGGTGCCGATCTTGTTAAACTGTGCCTGGAAGGAGAAATCGCCCGTGGCGTTCAGGCTGGAGGTGTCCAGATTCTGATAGGGCGTGGAAATGGTGATCGTAGCGCCCGGAATGGTGGTGCCGCGGATGGTCATTAGGCTTTGCGCGCTGGTGCTGCCCAGGGTGGAGCTCAGCTCCAGCGGGATATCCTGCGGCGCACGGTACAGCGTCAGCGTGATGCGGTTTTCGCGGTAATACTGGCAGTTGACTACGATTTCAAACCTGTTTTCGCCAATGGCCTGCACCGTGGCGTTGTAGCTGATGTAGCCGTCCTGGGTATTGACGAAGCTGGAATAATCCTCGCCGTTGATGAACACGGTGGAATTTTGCTCTACCTTGAATTTGATTACATATGGCGAGGTGGATACCTCCACATAGGTGGTGTCGGGCGTTACCAGCGTGATGGGAGACAGCGGCACATCGATGGTGTAGTGGATGGGCTCCATTAGTTTTTGCTCGCCCGCGCTGGTTTTGATGTAGGGGGTCAGCGTCACGTCCAGGGTGGGGGTGGTAATGGTGTTGTTCAGCTCGTACCACTGATAATCGGGCACCTCCACCGTGGCGTAGCCGCCGGTGACAATATAGGATTTACGCAGCTCCTTGATGTAGATCTGCGCGCCCTCTTCGGCGGGAATCAGGATGGTGTGCGCCGCCATATCGTTCATGATGGAGGAGGAAATGATGGCCTGCTCCTGCAAAGAGGGGGCTTTGTTTTCGCGCGCGGGCTTGAGGATGAACAGATATCCGCACGCCAGCAGGCCGCCGATGAGCAGCACGGTGGCCAGATAGGGCAGGATGCGCCGCAGGCCGAAGGCGCGCACATGGCGCATCTTGCGCGGGGACATGCCGTGTGCGCGCGGACGCGGGCGATAGCTGTCATCCCACAGCGGCTGATAGGCCGGCGGCTCCTCAATATCGTCATACTGGATGGGCTCCTGCCGCGGCGAGGCCGGGATGGCGTCGGGGCGAACGTCGCCCTCGGGAGTCAGATCACGGCCGTCCACATCGTCCAGCGCGTCATAAATGCGCGTGGGGCGCGTTTGCGTGTACACGTTGCGGGAGGTTGGCGCATAGCCGCCCGCCAGGCTGTCGCGGCGGATGCGGCGCTGCTGCTCCTCGCCGCGCTTACGGCGGGTGTGCAGGCTTTGCATTTCGCCAGCCAGCAGATCACGCTCATCGGGGCGCGGCACGGTGCGGTCGTCGTTTTCCACCGAGTAGATTACAGTAGAAGGCGGCTTGGGCACGTCGCTGTTTTCGCTGCGCCAAATGCTGGCGCTCTGTGCGTCTGGCTGAGGCAGCGGCGCGCCGCAATAAAAGCATTTTTCAAGCGTGGCGCGGTTCCAGCGCCCGCATTGGGGACATTTCAAGGCATGATCCTCCTTGATTCTAAAAGTGAAACATACAGATATTCTACACCGTATGTCAAAATTCCTGCAAGGAGCCGTTATCACGGGCAAATGCGCGCGGGGCGCGCGAACGCCGGACGTTTACAGCGCCGCCCAGGTATGGTATAATAGGCGGGCAAAACGGCAAGGAGCAAGCTATGGTTTTAGAGCGGATTCATTCTTCCGAGGATGTCAAGCGGCTTTCCAGCAAGGAGCTGCCCGTGCTGGCGCAGGAGCTGCGCGCGCGCATCATCGATAGCGTGTCGCGCAACGGCGGCCATCTGGCCTCCAACTTGGGGGTGGTGGAATTGACCATCGCCCTGCACCGCGCGTTTGATTTTCCCAAGGATGCTTTGATTTTTGACGTGGGGCATCAGTGCTATGCCCATAAGCTGTTGACGGGTCGCGCGGACAGCTTTGACACCCTGCGGCAGTTCGGTGGGCTGGCAGGCTTTCCCCGCAGAGAGGAAAGCCCTTATGATGCCTTCGATACCGGCCATGCATCCACGGCCATATCGGCGGCAGCCGGCATGGCGCGGGCGCGCGATCTTGTGGGCGGCAGCCAAAGCGTGGTGGCCGTAGTGGGAGACGGCGCGCTGACAGGCGGCATGTGCTATGAGGCCCTTAGCGATGCGGGCAGCAGCAAGCTGCGCATGATCGTGGTGCTCAACGACAATGGCATGAGCATCTCGCGTAATGTAGGCGCGGTTTCACGTTATCTTACGCACATGCGTTCCAGCAAGGGCTGGTTCGAGGCCAAGCACGTTGTCGGCGATTTCCTGCGCCGTATTCCCGTGGTTGGCAACAGCCTGCATGCCTTCTTCCAGCGTATCAAAAACTCCCTGCGCAATATCTTTGTGCAGGATCGACTGTTTGATTCGCTGGGCTTTCACTATCTTGGCCCGGTGGATGGGCGCGACATCACAGGGCTGGAGCGATTGTTTCGCCGCGCGCGGCAGCTGGATGAACCGGTGCTGATTCATGTGGTTACCAAAAAGGGACGCGGCTATTCCCAGGCGGAGAGCGATCCGACCCGCCTGCATGGCACGCCGCCCTTCGACGTGCATACCGGTGAGCCGCTTAGCCCCGCGGGCAAATCCATGGGCAAGGCGGCGGGCGATGCGCTGTGCGCTATGGCTGCGGCGGATTCTCGCATTGTAGCTGTGACGGCTGCCATGACGGGCAGCACGGGGCTGGGCGAGTTTGCCAGCCGCTATCCGGATCGGCTGTACGATGTGGGCATTGCCGAGGAACATGCTGTCACCATGGCCGCGGGTCTGGCGGCTGGCGGTGCGCGCCCCTTTGTGGCGATTTACGATAGCTTTTTGCAGCGCGCGTATGATCAGATCTTGCTTGACGTGTGTGAGCAGCATTTGCCGGTGTGCTTCCTGGTGGATCGCGCGGGGCTGATTGAAGACGGCGTGACGCATCAGGGCGTGTACGGCAATGCGTTTTTGACGCAGATGCCGGGGCTGACGGTGCTGAACGCCGCCACATGCGATGAGCTGCAGGCCATGATTCGCTATGCGCTGACGTTGGATGCGCCCGTTGCTATTCGTTATGGCAAGACGGAAACCGAAAATGTGGCTGTTTGGCCGCGGGAAAAGCCCTATGCGCCCATGTGGCCGCTGCTGCGGACAGGGGATGCGCTGGCTATCCTGGCTTGCGGCGCGATGGTCGGGCAGGCCATGCGCGCGGCGGAGCTGCTGGATCAGCAGAGCCTGCACTGCGCCGTATATGCGGCGGATTGCATTCAACCGCTGGACGAGAGCGTGCTGAATCAGCTGAAAGATTCGAAACTTGTTACGCTGGAAGAAGGCGTAGTATCGGGCGGCCTGAGCAGCCTGGTACCGGCCTGGCGTGCCGCGCATGGCGTGTGCAAGCCGCTGCTGACGCTGGGCGTCGAGGGCTTGTGCGCCACGCAGGGCGATCATACATTACAGCTGCGCGCGCAGGGGCTGGACGCGGAGAGCGTGGCGCGCCGCATTGCACAATGGAGTAAGGAGAGCAAAGCATGAAAACGCGGGTAGACAGCGCGCTGGTAAGCCGTGGCATTGCGGCCAGCCGCGAAAAGGCGCAGGCGCTGATTATGGCCGGGCAGATTTACATCGGCGAGAAGAAGGTGCTCAAGGCTTCTGAAACCGTGGAGGACAATCAGGAGCTGATTCTGCGTGGCGAGGTGGACTCCCTGGCCAGTCGGGGCGGGCACAAGATTGAGCGTGCGATTACGGTGTTCGGCGCGGATGTGACAGGCGTGGTTGCTATGGATATTGGCGCTGCCGCCGGCGGCTTTACCGACGTGCTGCTGCGCCACGGCGCGGCGCATGTATATGCCATCGATGTGGGTTATGGCCAGCTGGATTGGAAGCTGCGGCAGGATAAGCGCGTCACTGTAATGGAACGTACCAACGCCCGCACGCTGACGCCCGACATGGTGCCGCTGCATCCGACATTGACGGTGATGGACGTGTCCTTTATCTCCATACGGCTGATCCTGCCGGTGGCGGCGGGCATTATGGGGGAGAATGGAAGGTTCCTCACCCTGGTAAAGCCGCAGTTTGAAGCCGGGCGCGGCCAGGTGGGCAAGAACGGCGTGGTGCGCGAGCCTGCCGTGCATGCGCGCGTGCTGCAAAATGTGCGTGAATACGCCGCCGAAATCGGCTGGCATGTAGCGGGCTTTACCTATTCGCCTATTAAAGGCCCAAAGGGAAACATCGAGTTCCTAGCCGATATACGTCCCGGCGCGGGCGATATGCCGGATGATGCGCAGATTGCCGCGCTGGTGCGCGAGGCGCATGAAACGCTGGACAAATAAAAAGCTGCAAAGCAAGCACCCCTCTGCACAGAAAACCATGCGGAGGGGTGCTTTTTTATGCTTATATGTTGATAAATGCGCCTTAGCCCTTGATTGCGCCAAGCATAACGCCCTTGACGAAGAAGCGCTGCAGCAGTGGATACAGAATCAGCATGGGAACGGAGGCGATTACGATCAGCGCGTACTTCATCGTTTCGTTCAGCAGCAGCATCTGCGTGGCGTCGTCGCCGCCCGCGCCCTGCTCCACATAGTCCTGGCCGCTGAAGAAGTTGCGCATGACCAGCTGCAGGGGATAACGGTCGGTATCGCGGATGTATACCAGGGCGCTGAAGTAGGAGTTCCAGTGCGCAACGCCGTAATAGAGCACCATGACGGCAAGGATGGGCATGGACAGGGGCAGCACCAGCTGGAAGAGAATCTTCATGTTGTCCGCGCCGTCGATGCGCGCCGCCTCGTACAATTCACCGGGAATGCTGGTCTGAAAGTAGTTCTTCATGATGAACATGTTCCAGCTGCTGATTGCGCCGGGCAGAATCAGCGCCCACACGGTGTTCATCAGCCCCAGATTTCTGACCACCAGGAACGTGGGGATCAGGCCGCCGGAGAACAGCATAGTAAAGGTGAACAGGAAGGTGATGAACTTGCGCGCCTTGAAATCGCGGCGGGAGAGGGGATAGGCGGTCATCGTGGTCAGGATGATGTTGATGGCCGTGCCCAGCAGGGTGTAGAAAACGGTGTTTTTATAGCCGGTCAGAATCTGATGATTGTTGAATACGCGCTCATAGGCAATGGTGGTCAGCCCCTTGGGCAGCAGGTAAACCTTGCTCTGCACCACCAGCAGGGGACTGGAAAAGGAGCAGCTGATGGCATAGACCAGCGGATAGGCAACCACTAACATGACGATCAGCAGCAGCAGCGCGTTGATCACATCGAATACCACGTCGCCGCGCGTTCTTTTGATGGCAGTGCCCGTATGTTTTTGCTTCATTGTTGTCGCCCTCCTTTACCACAGACTGATTTCGCTGACCTTTTTGCTGATCATATTGACCAGGCAGATCAGCACCAGGTTGATCATCGAGTTGAACAGGCTGACAGCTGTGGAGAAGGAATAGTTGCCGTCGCGGATACCCTGCTCGTAAACGTAGGTGGACAGGATTTCACCGGTGGTGCGGTTGCTGTCGTTTTGCAGGGCATAGGCCTTTTCAAAGCCCAAGTTCATCATATGGCCGACATCCAGGATGAACAGCGTCACCGCCGTGGGAATCAGCACGGGGATGGTGATGTACCATACCTTTTGCAGCTTGCTCGCGCCGTCCAGCGTGGCGGCCTCGTACTGCTGCGGATCTACGCCCGACAGCGCGGCCATATAGATGATGGAGCCCCAGCCGGCGCTGGACCATACGCTGGACCATACGTACAAGTGGCGGAAGGCGCTTTCACTGGTAAGAAATTTTACCGTGGGCAGGCCCATGGCGGTCAGCACGGTGTTGACAATGCCGCCCGTCTTCATCAGTGCGTCGGGGGACGCGAAAATCTGCTGGACAATACCCACGACCACGATGGTGGATACAAAATGGGGGGCGTAGGTGACAAACTGCACGCACTTGCGGTAGCGGATGGAACGAAGCTCGTTCATCATCAGCGCCAGCAGGATGGAGCAGGGGAACTTCGCAATCAGGGTGTAAAGGCTCAGGATGATCGTATTGCCGATTACACGCATGGAGTATTTGGCGTTTAGGAAGCGCTGGAAGTGCTTGAGAAGATTAAACGAGCCGCGCTGAACGGCCCAGGGGCTCAGCCAGATGCCCTTGGTAGGCTTGTAATCCTTAAAGGCGATCTGTACGCCCAGCATCGGCCAGTAGGAAAACAGCAGCAGGTACACAACGCCCGGCACTACGAGCAGATACAGCTGCCAATTGTTATACATTTCGCGCTTGATGCGCACCCAGAGGGACGCTTGATGATGCTGGCCATAGCGCAGATCATTGCCGGACATGGTGCTCATGAAGGATAACCTCCTGTACAGGCTAAAAGTGCAGCGGGTGAAAAAGTTCGGGCACGGCACGCTGCCGCGCCGTGCCCGGTTGCTTATGGGGTGTGCTTATTTGGCCAGCATACGATCCAGAGCAGTCTGATAAATCGCGATCAGATCTTCCAGACCAGCGTTCTGGATTTCTTCCAGATACTGGTTCCATACAGCGTCGTCGTCCACGTCCAGGGTGCCTTCGATGAACTTGGCGCGATAGACGTTGTGGCAGTTGTTGACGATGTCGGTCTTCAGGGCGGACAGCTCGTCGTTTTCATCGATGGTGAAGTTGAAGGACCAGGTGATCTTGTTGGCAAACTGCTCCATATTCTGGGCAGCTTCCAGAGCCTTGCCGCGGCACTCGGAGCCGCAGTTCCAGATGTCGTCCTTGTAGCCGGGGATACCGCCGGAGGCAAAGCAGGTGATGGCGGAGATGACCTTGTCGTAGGGATTGTCGCTGCTCACCTGACTGAGAATGGAATCCACATAGTTCGGGTATCCGTTTTCATCCAGAGTGTAGTCAACATTCTCTTCGCCGAAGTACAGCATGCGGGCGCCATCCAGGGTGAACAGGGTGTCAGCCCACTTGATCAGGGTGATGGCGTCTTCCTTGGAAACGGTGTTGGAGATGACGAAGTTGCCAACGCCGAAACCCTTGTTCAGGGTGTTCCAGGCGTTGCCGCCAGGGCCGGTCAGGGACAGGGTGAGGGGCTCGTACTTGCTCTCATCCACAGCTGCGGCGGCCATGTTGGTGTAGGCCAGGGCGAAGATCTGGTTCTGGCTGCCCAGAGCCACCATGTTGGAGGTGGAGGGGGTCAGCATGTTCTGGTCGATCAGCTTTTCTTCGTACAGGCGATTGACGAAGGACAGCAGGGCGCGGTATTCGTCGGTGGTGTAGACGAAGCGGATCTTGGTTTCATCCGCGGGATCGGCGTCCACCAGCATGTCTTCACGGCCCACTTCATCGTTGGGGTCGCCGTTGCCGTTGGCGTCGTTCTCACGCACCTTGACGAGCAGATCATAGAACTCGTCCAGGGTTTCGGGCATCTTGTCTACGCCAACATTGTGCATCATTTCCACATTGATGAACAGCTTGGGCAGCATACGGCCGGACAGGCTGTCGGTGATGCAGGGCAGGGAGTAGATCTCGCCGGTGGAGGGGTCGCTCACGATGGACCAGCCGTCCATCTTATCGATGGCCGCGCAGGCGTTGGGGGCGTATTCCTTCACCAGGTCGGTGATGTCCATGAACAGGCCTTCGGGGCCGTACTTCTTCAGCTGGTTCGCATTGATGGAGCAGCGGAAGAAAGCATCGGGGAAGGAAGATGTGGTGCCGGTGCCCAGCAGGACGCCCAGCTTTTCCTTCATCTCGCCGGAGTTGGCGTACAGTACCCAGTTGATGTGGATGCCGGTGGCTTCTTCAAGCAGCTTCCAGCACTTCATGCTTTCCCAGTCAAGCTGGTAAGTAGGGTTGTAGGCGGCCCAGAAGGTGAATTCCTTGCGGCTCTCTGCAACGGCAGCGCCGCTGAAGAGGGAGAGCACAAGCATCGCCGCCAGGAGTAGACCAAGCAGTTTCTTCATAGTGGTAGGTTCCTTTCAGTTTTTTGATACGCAGCTGAGATAACGTGTGCGTACCTTATGTTTGTATTATAACAATTGGTTGAGACAACGTGCGGACAAAATGTAATGTGTTTACTGACAAAACACGCTATGATTGGGTGACATGCATGCGGTTTCACCAAATTGCACAAGGAACTATTTGTAAAAACAAAACCGAAACGTCCATCCTATAAAATTGATACGATGACAAAAAAGCGCGTTTCTGCTTTTTTTAGGCAGAAACGCGCTTGCATCAATATTTGGATATAATCAGGCCTCCGGCGCTTTATAGCCTTCTTTTTTGCTAAGGCCCAGCTGACGGTTGAAATTTTCACGGTTCTTTTCCATATAGATATCATACATTTCCTGCGGGGTCATCCCGGCGCGCAGGCACATGCTGACAAAGAAATGCAGGATATCCACCAGCTCTTCCTTTACGGCGTGATCATCCACGGGCTTGGGATTCTTCCACCATTTGAAGTTGACCTCGTTAAGCAGCTCGGCCATTTCGGACAGCATGGCAAGCGTCTGCTTCTGGATCCACTCGGTATCGCTGATGCCCTCCAGATGGCGGCGGGCAATGATGTCGTCGTTCAGGGCCTTTTGCATGCGGAAAATCTCATCCAGTCTGTCCATCGGGCTGCCTCCGTATTTTATTTCAGGTATTTGGTAATCTTCTTGCCCACAAAGGCCTGCGAGCGCGGACCGCCCAGCGTTTCGGCGGCCACGCGGCGCACATCCTCGGGCGTTACGGCCTCAATGCGGCGGATGGTTTCGTCGGTGGTGA
>OLVS01000829.1_pt1 | contig 12151 bp, 10 predicted proteins | sample 1644121 | NCBI WGS metagenome assembly OLVS01 (sample SAMEA103958121, study PRJEB25191) | human gut metagenome
TATAGATCTGACATATAAAAAGTTTTACCTATGATACAAGTCCAGAGATTCAACAAAGTACTAAAATTAGCAGTCATTCTAGGAGATTTAGTCATTCTGAATGTACTTTTCATCTCATTTAATTCAATATGGAACGAGTTGTTTGGGGAAAGAGCCTGTAGCGGCACTTTACCCCAAATTCTAACTCTGTTCAGCGTATGTTATTTTGCATGCACTATTTCAGGAGGTGTCATACTGCATCGTCGGGGAGCCCGTGCCGACCAAATTGTATTCCGGGTACTCCGCAACGTGTTCTATTTCTCTTTTTTATCGACCGGACTGATGGTATTATCCGAACTTGAGATATATTCCAAACGCTTTTTTATCTATTATTTCATTCTGCTCATCCTCTGTATCACTGTCTATCGCCTGCTTTTCCGTTTCTGCATACAGCTATACAGAAGCCATGGAGGGAATTTCCGTACGGTCCTCTATTTGGGAAGCACCGAAAATATAGCCGAGCTGTACCATGAAATGACCTCCGATGCCACTACCGGCTACCGGGTACTGGGCTACTTCGACACCACCCCCAATGCCAAGTTCCCCGCCAGCTGTACCTATCTGGGAAAACCGGAGCAAGCCATTGACTACCTGGCACAGCACAAGGTGAACCAGCTTTACTGCTGCCTGCCCTCGGCATTGAGCGAACAGATCGTGCCGGTCATCAACTATTGCGAGAACAACCTGATACATTTCTACAGCGTGCCCAATGTGCGCAACTACCTGCGTCACCGCATGCACTTTGAAATGATAGGCAGCGTACCCATCCTCAGCATCCGCAAGGAACCCTTGGGAAAAATAGAGAACAGGCTGATAAAACGCATATTCGATGTAATCTTCTCGCTGCTCTTTTTATGCACATTATTCCCCATTATATTCCTTATTGTAGGAGTGACCATCAAAATCACTTCTTCGGGTCCCATATTCTTCCGTCAGAAACGTAACGGATTGAACAACAAGGAATTCTGGTGTTATAAATTCCGTTCCATGAAAGTAAACAAGGAATCGGACACCTTACAGGCCACCCTCAACGATCCCAGGAAAACCAAATTCGGCGATTTCATGCGCCGGACCAATATTGACGAACTTCCGCAATTCATCAATGTATTGCTGGGAGATATGTCCATTGTAGGGCCACGCCCCCACATGTTGAAACACACGGAAGAATATTCCAAGATAATCAATAAATACATGGTCCGCCATTTCATCAAGCCCGGTATCACGGGATGGGCGCAGGTGACCGGTTTCCGTGGCGAAACCCGCGAACTGGAAGACATGGAAGGACGTGTGAAAGCCGATATATGGTATATGGAACACTGGTCTTTCCTGCTCGACCTTTATATTATGTACAAAACCGTGGCAAACGTGCTGCACAAAGACAAGCAAGCTTATTAGAACAAGACCTGAAAACTGAAATTTTTTAAATAACAGAGAGCCAAAAAATGAGAAGATTGAAATTTACCCTATTCGCGCTGGCTTCCCTGCTGCTATGCAGTTGCAGCGCCTACAAAAAGGTACCCTACCTGCAAGGGTCCGAGTACCTGAACATGGCAAATGTCCAAACACCCCTGTATGATGCACACATCATGCCCAAAGATTTGCTGACCATCACGGTGAACACCAGTGATCCCGATGCCGCCATTCCTTTTAACCTGACGGTAGCCACCCCCATCACGGCAAACAGCAAAAGCCTTACCAGCCAACCATCCCTGCAACAATATCTGGTAGACAATAACGGGAACATTGATTTCCCGGTCTTGGGCACACTGCACATCGGCGGTCTCACCAAAAGCCAGGCGGAAAACATGATAAAGGAAAAACTGAAAACCTATATCAAGGAAAACCCCATTGTGAATGTACGCATGGCAAACTACAAAATCTCCGTGATGGGAGAAGTAGCACACCCCGGCACATTCACCATCACCAATGAAAAAGTAAACATCATGGAAGCGCTCGCCATGGCGGGAGACATGACCGTATACGGACAACGCGACAAAGTGAAACTGATCCGTGAAGATGCGCAAGGCAACCGCCAGGTGATTCCGCTGAACCTGAACGATGCCGACATCATCGTATCTCCTTACTACTACCTCCAGCAGAACGATGTGGTGTATGTCACCCCCAATAAGACCAAAGCCAAGAACGCAAGTATCAGCAACAGCACCACCATCTGGTTCTCGGTAGTAGGAACTCTGGTCGCACTGGCCAGCCTGATAGTAACCATTGCCAAATAAACAGAATTATGAAAGAAGACTTATACGACGACCTTTATCTGGAAGAAAAAGAAGAAAAGACCGATTTCAAAGCGATTCTTTTCAAATACGCCATCCATTGGCCCTGGTTCGTGGCATGCACCCTGCTGTGCATAGCAGGAGCCTGGCTTTATTTACGTTACACCCCGCCGGTGTACAACATCTCGGCATCCGTCATCATCAAGGACAATGACAAGAACAGCAAAGCAAGCAGCGGCATGGGCGACCTGGAAGACCTGGGCTTCTATTCCTCCATCAACAACTTTGACAATGAAGTGGAAATCCTGCAATCACGCACGCTTATCAAAAAAGTGGTGGAAGAGCTGGATCTTTACATCAGCTATGCCACAAAGAGCAGTTTCCATGACATCGAACTTTACAAAAGTTCCCCTGTGAAAGTATGGATTACCCCCGAAGAAGCCCAGAAACTGCCCGCCCCCGCGCGTCTTCACCTGACCTTGCAGCCGGGCAACAAGCTGAATGTGAAACTCCGGATAGGAGAAGAGGAATACAACAAGCAGTTCGACAAGCTGCCCGCCTTGCTGACCACCCCGTCGGGCACGTTCAGCTTTACCCCTAAAGACTCCGCAACCGTCCAAAGCACGCAGGAAATCATGGCTACGGTTTCTTCCCCCCGCAGTGTGGCAAACACTTACCGGGGAGCATTGAGCATAGAGCCTACTTCCAAATCCACCACTATCGCACAGATCTCTGTCAAGAGCACGCATACGCAGCGCGGCATGGATTTCATCAACAAGCTGGTGGAAGTCTACAACCGGGATGCCAACGATGACAAAAACGAAGTGGCTACCAAGACCGCGGAATTTATTGATGAACGTATCAAAATCATCAACGGCGAACTGGGAACCACGGAACAGGAACTGGAAACCTTCAAGCGCGATGCCGGGCTCACCGATTTGAAAAGCGACGCCCAACTGGCATTGAGTGAAAACTCGGAATACGAAAAGAAACGTGCCGAAAACAGCACCCAGCTCCGGCTGGTACAATTCCTGGCCGGCTATGCCAACAATCCGGATCATGCCTACGAAGTACTTCCTGTCAATGTAGGCCTGACAGATACCGGACTGACCGAACTGATCAACCGCTACAATGAGATGCTGCTGGAACGCAAGCGCCTGCTCCGTTCCTCCCAGGAAAACAACCCGGTGGTAGTCAATCTGGATGCCAGCATCCGCGCCATGCGCAGCAATGTACTGACCACCATCAACAGCGTGCAAAGAGGCTTGGCCATCACCCAGGCGGATCTGGAACGTCAGGCAGGCAAATATGCCGGACGCATCACCAATGCTCCGGGACAGGAACGCCAACTAGTCAGTATCTCGCGCCAACAGGAAATCAAAGCAGGACTTTACCTGATGCTGCTGCAAAAGCGTGAAGAAAACGCCATCACTCTGGCATCTACCGCCAACAACGCCCGCATGGTGGACGAAGCACTGGCAGACGCCATCCCCGTATCTCCCAAAGGAAAGATGATTTATCTGGTAGCACTGATTCTGGGAATCGCCCTGCCGGTAGTTGTCATCTATATCATCGAACTCTTAAAATACAAGATAGAGGGTCGCGCCGATGTGGAAAAAATCACCTCCCTTCCCATTGTGGGCGATGTACCCCTGTCGGAAGATAAAGGAAAAGAAGACAGCATTGTAGTACACGAAAACCAAAACGACCTGATGGCCGAAACCTTCCGTAATGTACGCACCAATGTACTTTATATGATGAGGAGCGACGAGAAAGTCATATTGGTTACCTCCACCACCACAGGAGAAGGCAAAACCTTTATCGCTTCCAATCTGGCTGTCAGTCTGGCTTTATTAGGAAAGAAAATTGTGATTGTGGGGCTTGACATCCGCAAGCCGGGTCTGAACAAAGCTTTCCAATTGTCACGCAAGGAACAAGGCATCAGCCAGTTCCTCGCTAATCCGGAACATACCGACCTGATGTCGCTGGTACAAGTTTCACGCATCAATGCCAACTTGTCCATTCTGCCCGGAGGTCCTATCCCTCCCAACCCGACCGAATTGGTGGCACGTGAATCTTTGCCTCAGGCTATCGACATACTGAAAAAGCATTTTGACTATATCATTCTGGATACCGCCCCCATCGGCATGGTGACCGACACCCTGCTGATTTCGCGCGTAGCCAACGCCAGCATCTATGTGTGCCGGGCAGACTACACCCACAAGGCAGATTATACTTTAATCAACGAACTGAGCGAACAGAAAAAACTGCCCAACCTATGTACCCTTATCAACGGACTGGACATGAAGAAAAAGAAGTACGGATATTACTATGGATACGGCAAGTATGGCAAGTATTACGGATACGGTAAAAAATACGGTTACGGCTATGGATATGGCACTGAAAATGTAAATAAAAAGTAATTTCAAAAGTAATTACATAATAACATAAGACTAATTCTCTTTCCAATGTGTTAATATTTTAACAAATTCAGAAGAGAATTAGTCTTATTACGTTTTAATATATAAATATTATTTACTATATTTTTCTTTCGAAACATCAAAACAGGGACACTGTTTCACCCATTCCTCAGGCTCTATCTCGCCATTTCCGTTCAAATCCGGACTTAAATCCCGATGACCGCAAACCTTGCAACCGGGATAATCCACCAGCAACGTCCTGACCAGTACACGCAACGAATGTTTCTGCCACACCGTCCGCGTATCCTCCGGCCTGCCCCGCTCGCTGATTCCCCCCTCATAGCATATCCCGATACTCTGCGCATTATACCCACGCGCATGCGCCCCGATTTTCTCTATGGGACGGGTTGTTTTTATATCCCCGTTCTTGCGGATATAAAAATGATATCCGGGTCCGTTCATTCCACGCCTGCGGTGGCACACCTCCAAATCCTGTTCGGTAAAGTCCCTGTCCGCCTTTGTGGCGGAACAGTGGACAACAATCAGATTAATCACTCTCATCCTCCTATGCACGAGCTGATTCCTACTACACCCGCAATAGCCGTAGCTACTGCAATCACCACTTTCAAAATAGTGCTCCAAACAGATTTACCTTTCATCCTACAGTTTTTTTTAAAAATTAAACACTTGTCCGCCATCTACTTAAGCAGGCTTTTGCTCCCCTTTCGTTTTCACCGGCAATTTATCCACTTTCGTATATTTCAGTGCTGCCAGAATACCGCTTAGCGCAATACCCGGACGGAAATTGATACGCGCTTTTCTAATCATCGACACATCATACGTATCCTCCGTTTCCGCACCTCTTCCGCTCAGACCTATCTGGAAAGTGCCCAGATCGGCAAGCCTTACGATCTCGCCCCCTTCCAGAGCCTCCATAATCACATCCTCCAAGGCAACAAGCACAGCCATAACATCCGCACGCGTCACCGTACAGGTTTTCTGAATACGATCCGCCATTTCGCGAATCTCTACATGGCCATTGGCCTGAGCTTGTGCATAAAACTTAGGCACTGCATCCTGATCAAGCGGATTATTACGCTTTACCACCGAATAAGAAACTGTTCTTCCCATACTTTTTCAAATTAAAAATTAAAACTTGCAAATTAAGAAACACACTGGTAATCAAGCGTTAACCACTAAGCCGGCTATGATTGACTTTTGATTACACTACAAAGATACGATGAACCGGAAGCCCCGTGTAGACATTTGTAGAGAAGCGTAGGAGATTGTCGGGAAATGTCGAGAATAACTTACAGAGAGAGTAGGAAAACAAGGACATTTTGCGTATCTTTACCCTATAATCAAAACGATAAAAGAACATGAACCAAGAAGAAAAAGCATTCATTATCAGAGCGTATGACAAAGCGGAACTGGCAGAATTATATAGCCCCGGACGGACCGCTGCGGCAGCCCTGCAAACCCTATATCGCTGGATGCGGAGAAATATGCTGCTGCAGGAAGAATTAAACGAAGCGGGCTACAACAAATTCCGCCACAGCTTTCTGAAGCATGAAGTGGCAATCATAGTGAGGCATCTGGGAGAACCTTAGGACATACGCTTCCCAAAGAACCTGTTGTTTACATCGAAAGACCTTGTTGTTTTTTTAAAATCCCCTGTTGTTTTACCGGAAAGGTCCTGTTGTTTTTTGAAAACAACAGGACCTTTTTTACCAGTATTTTAGGCTCACAAGGCTCAGGGCTCACTTAGGCGGTTTTCTGAGCCAAGATTTGCCGGTCTTTCTATACTTACCATCCTCTTTCTCAACGATTTGATAATACACCAAACGCAACAAATAACGTTTCACGGATGCTGTAGGCAACCCTGCTTCATTAGCAGCCGCCATCAGCTCCGAATAGGTAAACTCACGCGGCATTGTTCTCAAGATGGGACGCAGTTTGAAAAAAGCCTTTACCGGCCTGATTCTTCCGGCAGTATCATCCATGGAAGTGGAAAGCAGCAAACTGTGTTCCAGCAACACATCCACTATCTGCATTGCCGTATGGAAATCCTCATCCGAACACTCCCACTCCGATGTATTCCATTGCGGCTCACACTTACGCAATGCAGTCAGCACCATGGCAATACGAGACATCATCAGTCCGTGGCGCAGCACAATGGCACCCGGAGAATCATCATCTTCCGCCACTACCTCACGCAGATACGTTCTGAAACGCTCCGTATGCTCTTTCCATTGTTCCTCGGTGAAAACCACCTCGGTAGGCGATCCGGAGAGAAAGATAAACATACGCAGCAGCTCCTCGCCCATCCCTTTGAAATAAGCGCGCATATCCAGCCGGGCCTTGCCGGGATTTGCCGACTTATACTCCCAGTGGGCCTGTCCCACATAGAAAGCCACACGGCTGTACATTCCATTCTCCAGCGAAGAAATAAATTTATGCAACTGGGCGGGAGTACCCGAAGCGCATAATGCCAGATGAGGGTCACTCACAACAACAAGCCGGTGATCCGTCTTGAAATAAGAAGACACCTCCTCGTGCTGGGAGGCGGCACGCATCACATCATCATGTTTTCCATACTCCTGGTGCATGGCAGAACTTATCATGTCCAGCTCGGAGGCATTCATCACCAAGCCGACCGCTCCACCCGCCTCCAAAGCCAGTATCAACTGGCTTTTCGAAATATTGGGAGCCACCTTCAGGATGCGTTCCACCGGCATCTCCGGGCATTGGTCCAAATCGGGAACCCTCTTTTCCTGAGCAGCAAGCCGTTCCTCCAGATTCCACTTCAGCAGCTTCTGCCGGTACTCACGCTCATCCTTCCTGTTCAATTCATCGTAATACTCCTGAATGGCTGCGGGCAGAATTGCCGCCAGTTGCATCACCCCTTTTCCTCTGCCCGAACCGGCTAAAGCCACCAGGTAGAGATCGGCGGAATAAACCATTCCTCCATAATTCATCCTCACCCCCGGCAGACAACCGCTGATGTTGGTAATCATGGAGAGCAACAGAATATCCCTCTCGCGCTTGTTGCGGACGTGCGTCAAACCACGCTTCAAAAAGTCGGGCAAACGGTCGAACAGTTCATCCGGAAGACACGGAACTTCACGACGCAACTTGTCAGCCTCAAGTTTCTCTAACTCAGCCTCTTCCTCCCCCTCATTGGGCTCAGAATACCGCATAGGTGAGCCCTGAGCCTTGTGAGCCCTGGAAGCAGGTGTTTCGGGCCCCTTGTTCATGTCGGCATACCGGTATCCGGAGTCTATGCGCGGAGGTATATCCCCGGCGGCACACCCCATACCCGCCAGCCTTTCCACCGCCAGCGTTTTCAGCCGTGCCAACTCTTCCTCGCCCACTCCTTTATAGCGGGCGATACGTCCCAGCTTCAACAAAAACTCATTCTTTTTGCCATCCACAAAGGGATTCTGCTCCAGGAACTCGTTGAAGAATGTGTGCAGCATGCCCGAAGCCGCAACGGGAGGTTTGGACGCACTTGCCGGGGTCTTCACTTTCAGTTCCGCCAGAATCTCCCCCACCCTGTCGGGATGCTCCGTCACAAAGCGCCGCCAGGGAAAAACTTCGGTATCCGGACGAAAAAAAGCCTCCGGATCATACGATGCAAAGCAAGGACGGGTGGGATTCTTGCAACTCATGTCACAGGGAAAGGCAAGAAGCTGCGCCACGTGCCATGCCACCAATGCGTATGCCATACGATACTCGTCCACACTCTCCGCTTCCACACGCACCACCAGTTTCAGCCCGTCGTACGAAACGCTGCGCCATGCCGCCTTCACCCAAGGAGTGTCCTTCAATACCTGCAAGAACTCATACACACGGCCGTTACATTTATCCACATCCAGCATGGCGTCCCCGCTCCACTGCTTCAGATTGGTTTCGGCATGGCTCCCATCGCAACGCCCGGCTATCACCAGCGCGGCCAGTTTTCTCTTTAACTTCTTGGCCTCTGTCTCCCTGCCCGAAGCCTTCAGGCGCTGATACTCTTCTACTTGCACCTTCCAGCGTTCGCCACGCAGAAGTTTCACAAACTCTTTCAATGTCATATCCACGGCATGTTCATCGAACACCGAGAAATAGAAAGAGCATAAATCGGTATAAACCATTCATGTATGAATTTAAATTATCAAAAGGAGGGCATTTCCCTCCACCATGAAAGCAAAAGTATATTGCAAACCCATACAATCAAAAGTTAAAATTGTACACTTACCCAACGTAAAGTACTGATTTACAATACCCATTTATGATTCAAGTGTACAAATAACCGGGAGACTTCCTTTTAGTGTTTTTTTACATTTTATTCCTTATTTCCTTTCTTTCCTCTTTTTCTTCTCTTTCCGTTCTTTCTTCTTCTTTTCCTCCTTTTTCCGCAGAAACTCGTCTATATCAGCCAACATACTTTTGCACATGCGCTTCAGAACTCTCATTTCCTCATCAGTGTAGCCTTCACCGGACAGGCGATATCCGGCCATGATTTTTTCCAACTCTTGAAGGAAGCTCAATCTGCCACTATTTTTCTTATAAATCTTGATTTTTCCACAATGTTAATATCATTTAAAATATAAAAAGCACAAAAGTATAAATAAATACGTCATTCTTGTTAATTTTTTCATTTTTTGCGAACAAATAGCTTGTTATCGTAAAAAAATGTCTATATTTGCATCAGAATTTAACGACAAGCTTACCTGGGAATGACACAGGTAACAGCGTAGCGTGCTCAAGAGGCATCATTTCTTTCATTTTTTAGAACATCTAACATTACTTTTCCTTCCTCCGAATATGAAAAAATGGCTAGTGGCGTATGTCCGCCTTCACCACGAAAAGAAGACGGCCGAACGGCTGACCGCAATGAACATAGAGAACTTCCTGCCTGTACAAGAAGAAATCCGCCAATGGACTTACCGGAAAAAGAAAATAAAACGGGTGGTTATCCCCATGATGATTTTTGTCCATGTAGATGCAGCCGAACGTTCGCAGGTGCTCACGTTGTCGGCCATCAGCCGGTATATGGTGCTGCATGGCGAACATACTCCGGCGGTGATTCCGGACGAGCAGATGGAACGGTTCAAATTTATGCTGGATTATTCGGACGAGGCGGTGGAGATGTGTACCGCGCCATTGGCTCCGGGAGAATTGATACGGGTGGTCAAAGGTCCGCTAAAGGGGCTGGAAGGAGAACTGGTGGAAATGGATGGAAAAGCGAAAGTGGTGGTAAGACTGGATTTGCTGGGATGTGCGGGGGTTGATATGCCGGTGGGGTTTGTGGAGAAGATGAAATAAGGATGGCGGACGCTAGGAAATGTGGAGGGGAATTTGTAGCTTTGCGGTAAGAAAGGAGAATAAAGGCATGCGTTTGCAATCTAAAGAAATACAGACCATCATCCAAATAGCCAAAGATATTTATGGTGAAACAGTGCAGGTATATCTCTTCGGTTCCCGTCTGAATGACGAAAAGCGCGGAGGAGATATTGATTTATTAGTCCGCAGCACGGGAGAAAAGAAGGGGGTATTGGCACGCATTCGCATGCTTGAAACTGCATTTGGGCGACCAAAAGATTGACGTCATCGGTGACCATGAGGATTCACCGGTAGTGCAGGAAGCCTTGAAAAACGGAATACAACTGATATGACAGAAAAGAAAATTCACAGAATTATTCTTTGCTTGAAACGGATGTTACCGTCATTTTGAATGAACTGTTTTCCAAAAGTGCCTTCAAAGGCAACAGACACGCTTGAGGTGTGATACAGGCTATTCTTTCCCGAAACTTTTTTCTATAACATAAACTTCGTAACAAAGTTATCGAGAGGAAGCAAACGCATTTAGAAGTTCACCGTTAAATAAGATTTTCTCTACCATCTACTAATTTATAAAAAAGCAGTCGCTCGATCTGTGACCGTGTGAAAAAGAGGTAAGGTTCATATCCTATCTTGGGTCGGAATATAGAATTCCATAAAGAAATGGTTAATATTAAACAAGATTCATTCGTTGGTAAATGAAACCTGACCCATCCTGTAAGAGAAACTTAATTGGAAGAAATTTTCTAAATTCATATTGTTGACTATTAGCTCATTAAAAATAACATTTTTTCTTGAAATCAGAAAGATATCTATTAAACAAATAGAAGAAAAACTTTTAAAATAAACATTCCATCCATCAATGTCTGACAATTTTAACAAAAATCGCTTAGCTAAAAACACCATTTTACTTTATGTACGTATGCTGTTTACGATGTGGTTAAATTTGTATACCACACGTTTAACACTTGCCAATCTTGGTGTAGAGGATATGGGAATCTATGGTGTCGTTGGTAGTATTGTCAGTATGTTCGCTGTTTTCAGTGGTGGAATGGGCAATGCCGTACAACGTTTTCTGACCTATGAAATAGGACGTGATAACGGTGATCCAAATAAAGTATTTTGTTCTTGCTTAAATGTCATATTCTTATTGTCCGGAATCATATTTATACTACTTGAGGTCGGAGGTCTATGGTTTCTACATACCAAAATAAACATACCAGCGGAAAGTATGGATGCAGCCCAATGGGTGTTTCAAATATCAGTACTCACTTGTATAGTCAATCTTATAAGTATTCCTTATAATTCACTAATCGTAGCACATGAAAAAATGAATGCTTTTGCTGCTATCAGTATTCTTCAAGTAATCTTAACATGTGCTTCAGCCTATTGCCTTAGTTACTTTCCTACCGGCCGTTTATTAATCTATGCTATATTGATGGCAACAATCAGCATATTAATAAGAATAGCTTATCAGATATATTGCCATCGCAAATTTCCGGAAGTCCATTACCATATGATTATAGACAAAAACCAAATAATGCAAATTGGCAAATTTGCCGGTATATCCTCTGCTTCCGGTGCTTTGCAGGTTCTTTCGTCACAAGGGTTTATCCTCGTTATCAATCTTACATTCGGGGTGGCTATTAACGCTGTATATACAATTTCAATGCAATTGAAAAACTCAGTTCTGTCATTTGCTCAAAATTTGCAACGTGCCATTGCTCCACAAATAACAAAAACATATGCCAATGGTGAGCTGGATATACATAAAAAGCTTGTCTATGCAGGAAGTAAATTTCAAGTATTTCTTATTTTTTTTATAATGATACCATTTCTTTTTCAAACGGAATATATCATGCACCTCTGGCTAGGTAATGTGCCACCATATGCTGTGACTTATGCACAATGCACCATATTTCTGAGTCTTACCTATGCTTCTTTTGAAACAATACGAACAGCAGTATATGCAACCGGTAATATTACTAAATTTATGATATGGCCCGAAGCTATATATTTATTAGTTTTGCCTATCAGCTACTATGCCGGCATAATAACCAATGATCCTAATGCCCTGATAATAGCAATGGTATTGTATGAAATATTTGTTTGTACAATACGAGTATGGATAGC
>OLVS01000832.1_pt1 | contig 12104 bp, 9 predicted proteins | sample 1644121 | NCBI WGS metagenome assembly OLVS01 (sample SAMEA103958121, study PRJEB25191) | human gut metagenome
GCGGTATCACTTAGAGCTTGCGACCTCGCACGTGCAGGCGGGGCGCGAGGTCGAGGCGCTGCTGCGCGACATGGGCTATGAGCCGAAAAACGTGCAGCGGCAGGGCAACGGCGTGACCTATTTCAAGCAGAGCGACCACATCGAGGAGCTGCTCACGCGCATCGGCGCGCCCGCCGCGGCGATGGAGCTGCCGGACGGCACCATTGTCACCGGCAAGACCTCCAGCCTGCTGGGCCCGTCCGCCGCAGTGCTTCTGAACGCGCTGAAAAAACTGGCCGGCATCAACAAGAAGATCCGTCTGATCTCCCCCACCGTCATCAGTCCGCTTCGGTCCCTCAAGTGCGACTATTTGGGCAACCACAATCCCCGGCTGCACAGCGACGAAGTGCTGGTGGCGTTGTCCATCTGCGCCGCCACCAACGAGACCGCCGCGCTGGCCATGCAGCAGCTGCCTCTGCTGGCGGGCTGCGAGGCGCACTCCACCGTCATTCTTCCGCAGGTGGACAGCAACATTTTCCGCCGCCTGAAGGTGAATGTCACCTGCGACGCCAAATACCAAAGTCACAAGCTCTACCACAAGAAATAAGCTTTTTGCCCCTCCGGCTGTTTTCCCATGGCCGGAGGGGCTTTGCAATGTTCCTTTTCCCTTTTTCAAGAAACATTTTCGGATGCCCGTTTTATGCTTGACTTTTCCAAAAGCCTTTATGATGACTGGCAACGTCGTCGGAAGACGGCTCACAATGAATTGGTCGTATGGCTCAGTTGGTAGCGCAAGGGCTGCGGCAAAAAAGGCGCCCTCGAGTGCCAGACGATGGAATGCAGCCTGTTCGGACAGAAAACGGCCTCTGTCTGCCCGGTATACGGCGAGAACGGCTGCAGGATCGCTGCAGTTCTGCTTTCTGCGGCGGTCTTTGTTTGCGGAACAGAAATCAGAAAGCGCTCATGCCCAGGTTCTTTTGGGCGTGAGCGCTTTTGCGGCCAAAAACGGCTGGAAAGTCAGAGACGGGCTTTGGTCTCTCAGCCTTTGATGCCCTCCGAGGCGATCCCGCGGATCAGATGCTTCTGGAGAAAGAGAAACAGGATCAGCAGCGGCAGACAGGTCACGACCACGCCCGCCATCGTCAGGTTCAGCCGGTTAAAATAGGTGTCCTTCAGGGTGTTGAGACCCACGACCATGGTGAAGCGCTCCTCGCTCATGACAAAGGTGGAGGGCACCATATACGAATTCCAGCTCTGCACAAAGTTGAAGAGCCCGTCTACCCGCGCCGCTTCCAGAAGATCGCCGGGGAAGGAAAGATAAAACTGCCGGGACATAAAGATATACAGCGTGTTCATCATATAGGGGACGATCAGGCCGACGAGGGTATCGTTCCAGCCCAGCCGGGTGATCATGATATACTGCGGCGTCAGCAGCACCTGAAAGGGCACCATCATGGTCAGAAGGACGATCGTAAAAACGACGCTCCGGCCGGGAAACCGCAGCTTTGCCAGCGAGTAGCCTGCCGGAACGGTGATGCACAGCTGGGAGAGCAGGGTCAGGCCCGCTACGATCACCGTATTTTTCAGCCAGACGAAAACAGGATAATTCGTAAAAAGATCCTGATAGACGCTCAGCGTGAACTGATCCGGCGAAACCAGCTTTTCGACCTTGTCCAGAGGCAGGAAGGAGTTATACAGGGCGTAGAGAAGGGGAACCACAAACACCGCTCCCAGGATCAGGATCAGGAGCCGAAACAGAATTTTTGCCGTTTTGCTCATGGGTCAACGCTCCTTTCTCAATCCTGATCGCCGGAATCGGTGATCCGATTCTGGATCAGGTTAACGGCGACAATGATCAGCAGCAGTACAATGGCTACCGCGCAGCCGTAGCCGACCTTATAGTAATTGAAGCTGTTCATATAGAAATACGTCAGCAAGGTGGAGGAAGCGCCTGCCGGGGAGCCAAGTCCGCCGCCCGCGCCGCCGCAGATGGCGGCGATCTGGTCATAAACCTTGAAGGCCTGGATGATGGCGTAAACGACCACCAGATAGGTGGTAGGCTTTAGGAGGGGAAGCGTGATATAGCGGAAGGTTTTCCACTTTCCAGCCCCGTCGATGACGGCGGCTTCATAGACCTGCGCCGGAATGGTCTGAATTCCCGCCAGATAGTAGACGGTATAGAATCCCACCATCTGCCAGATGAACAGGATGGAGATGAAGGGCATCACCAGATGAATGCTGGCATACCATGTGACGTTTTCAACGCCAAGCCGGAAAAAGAAGACGGTCACGGCGCTGTCCTTGACAAACAGATGCATGAAGACCGTCGCCACGGCCACGCCGGAGATCGTGTAGGGGATAAAGCTGATGGTGCGGAAAACGCCGCGGCCCCGGAAGCTGCTGTTCAGGATCAGTGCCAACGCCAAAGCCAGTACCGTGACCACTGGTACGGTGACGGCAACAAACCACAGCGTATTTTTCAGCGCCAGCAGGAATTTGGGATCCTGAAACATATGGATATAGTTGTCCAGCCCCACGAAGGCCCGGGCTTTGGGTTTGAGGTAGCTGTAATCCAGAAAGCTCATGCCCACGCACTGCAGAAAAGGATATAAAAACCAGATCAGCCAACAGACCGTCGCAGGGAGGATGAAGATCCAACCGGCCGCTTTTTCATTTCTGGAAACTGCTTCCCGGAATCGTGTTTTCTGTTGCTTCGCTTTTTGTCTCATGCCCGCACGTTCCCCCAATACGCCCGCTCTGGCGCGGGTCCGTTATTTGATAGAATTCATTCCGAAATAAGAATAAACCGGCAGCGCGGGGGTTTCATTACAGAATTCTGCTATTTCTTAAGAAAATTCGCTGATTTCGCGGTGGAGAAGGCTGGAGCAGTGGGGAAAGCCTTCCTTTCAGCAGATTTTGTGAAGAAACAGCGTCATTCCATAATGAAGCCGCACGGCGAATCTGCTATAATGCATCTTGGGATGGTGCGGATCTTGTAAAACAGGAGGGGTTCCATGAAGCTGAAGACCCGGATCAAAATTTCCATGGTAGGGATCATGGCCGCCATGGTGGCGATCTATACCGCCATTATTCTCGGCTCGACGATCCAGACCTACCGCAGGGACATGGAGGACTCTCTCCGTTCCGTCGGCGAACAGAAGCTGATGACGATGGACAGCCTAATGAACACCATGGTCACCATCTCTTACCGCACAGAACAGACGAACACTCTCTCTGTCCCTACCGGTGCCATCCTGCAAAAAGAAAGCAAAGCGTATGTATTCGTCTTCAACCCATCGGACAACACAGTGCACAAACAGGAAATATCCATGCTACGTTTACTGAACAACGGACACAGCCTCATCACTGCCGGACAGCTGAAACCGGGAGAGCTGATTGTATCCTCGGGAGTACATCACATCGAGGATGGAGAAACTGTAAAACCTTTACCACTTGTCACTAACACAAATATAGGAGGATTATTATAATGGATATCAGCAAATGGGCATTCCGTAACAGGAATCTGATTTATTTCCTGATAGCGGTTCTGCTGTTCGGCGGAGCCTACTCCTGCTATCAGATGAGCAAATTGGAAGACCCCGAAATAAAAGTGAAGCTTGCCATGGTAGTCACCACCTATCCGGGTGCTTCCGCGCACCAGGTAGAACTGGAAGTAACGGATGTGCTTGAAAAGAACATCCGCACCATGGGCAACATTGACAATATAGAAAGTTATTCATACAACGACCTGTCCCTGATACAGATAGAACTGCTGAGCACCGTGCCGGACGATGACGTGGAACAATGCTGGGACATGCTGCGCCGCAAAGTAAGCGACGCCCGCGCCCTGTTGCCCGAAGGAGCCACCACCCCGATAGTCAAAGATGACTTCGGAAATGTATATGGCATGTTCTATGCCCTGACAGGTGACGGACTGTCCGACCGTGAACTGTCCGACTATGCCGAACTGGTAAAACGGGAAGTGAACGAACTGGAAGGGGTAGACCGTGTGGAACTCTACGGCAAACGTTCCGAATGCATCAATATCTCCCTGTTGCAAGACCGTATGGCAAACCTCGGTGTTAAACCTGCAGAAGTACTGGCAACCTTGAACGGCCAGAACAAAACCACCTATACAGGATATTATGAAAATGGTGAAAACCGTATCCGCGTCACAGTAAACGACAAATTCAAAACCGTAGAAGATATCGGAAAAATGCTGATTCAAGGACACGATGACGACCAGCTTCGCCTGAGTGACATCGCCCGTATAGAGAAAGCCTACGAGGACCCCACACGCAATGAAATGTTCTATGACCATGAACGCGCTCTCGGTATACTCATCGCTGCCTCCAGTGGTTCGGACATTATAAAAGTAGGCCATGCCGTAGAAAGCAAGTTGGAAGAACTCAAAGCCGAACGTCTGCCCGCAGGAGTGGAATGCCACAAAATCTTCTATCAGCCCGAACGGGTAGGCAGCTCTTTGGGAACCTTTGTCATCAACCTGATAGAATCCGTCATCATCGTAGTACTGATACTGATGATAGCAATGGGGTTCAAGAGCGGCCTTATCATAGGTATCAGCCTGGTCATCACCGTATTCGGTTCTTTTCTGTTCCTTTATTCGGCAGGCGGAACCATGCAGCGCGTATCATTGGCTGCTTTTGTACTGGCAATGGGCATGTTGGTAGACAACGCCATCGTCATCATAGACGGCATACTGGTAGACTTGAAGGCCGGCAAAAACCGGATGGAAGCCATGACCGCCATCGGAAGACAGACAGCCATGCCTCTTCTGGGCGCGACACTGATAGCCATCATCGCCTTTCTACCCATCTACATGTCCCCCGACACCGCAGGCGTCTACACGCGCGACCTTTTCATCGTACTTGCCGTTTCCCTGCTGTTGAGCTGGGTATTGGCACTGATTCACGTACCGCTGATGGCCGACCGCAGACTACATCCTGCCATAGATACCGACAGTACCGGAAAGCGTGTGTACAAAGGTAAAATCTATGCCACCCTCCGTTCGGCACTGCGGTTCGGTCTGGCCCACCGGTGGAGTTTTGTATTTGCCATGACCGGTCTGTTGCTGCTTTCCGTTTTCGGCTACCAATATATGCGTCAGGGCTTTTTCCCCGACATGGTTTACGACCAGCTTTATATGGAATACAAACTTCCGGAAGGGAATAACTATACACGTGTGGTTCGAGATTTGGAAGAAATAGAAACCTATCTGAAAGGACGGGAGGAAATAACCCACGTCACTACCTCCATAGGCGGTACGCCCGGACGCTATAATCTGGTACGGAGCATTGCCAACCCCTCACTTTCGTACGGCGAACTGATTATCGACTTCACCTCACCGGAAACCTTGGTAGAACATATAGATGAAATCCAAGCTTACCTCTCCCAAGCCTATCCGGACGCATACATCAAATTGAAAAGATATAATCTGATGTTCAAGAAATATCCCATAGAGGCGCAATTTCTGGGTCCCGATCCTGCCATCCTGCACCAACTGGCCGACAGCGCCCGCGCCATCATGGAAAGGACTCCGGAAGTCTGCCTCATCACCACCGACTGGGAACCTCAGATTCCTGTACTGACCATCGAATATGACCAGCCGTCCGCCCGTGCCCTCGGCCTGAGCCGTAATGATGTCAGCCTTTCCCTGCTCACAGCCACCGGAGGCATTCCTATCGGCTCTTTCTACGAAGGTATCCACAAAAACAACATCTACCTGAAATGCCTCGACGAGAAAGGAGAACCGATAGAGGACCTGAGCAACGCACAAGTCTTCTCGTCTCTGCCTTCCCTGAACGGACTGTTGAACGAGGAAACCATGGTGAAGCTGAAAGCCGGCACACTTTCGAAAGAAGATTTGGTGGAAAGCATCATGGGAAGCACACCGCTGAAACAAATCAGCAAAGAGATTGATATCCGGTGGGAAGATCCGGTAGTTCCCCGTTACAACGGGCAGAGAAGCCAGCGGGCACAATGTTCGCCCGCACCCGGCATTGAAACGGAAAAAGCACGTCTTGCCATCGCGGAACAGATAGAAAACATACCATTACCCGAAGGTTATTCACTGGTATGGCAAGGAGAAAAAATAGCCAGCGACCAGTCCATGAAGTATCTGTTCCAAAATTTCCCGTTAGCCATCATTCTGATGATTGCCATCCTCATCATGCTGTTCAAAGATTATCGCAAACCCATCATCATCTTCTGCTGTATTCCGATGATATTTGTAGGGGTGGTAGCGGTCATGCTGCTCACAGGAAAAGTCTTCAATTTCGTGGCTATTGTAGGCACATTGGGATTGATCGGCATGCTGATTAAAAACGGTATTGTGCTGATGGATGAAATCACCCTTCAGATCAATGAAGGAGTAGAACCGATCACCGCACTGATAGACAGTTCCCAAAGCCGTCTCCGCCCGGTCATGATGGCCTCGCTGACAACGATTCTGGGTATGATTCCCTTGCTGTCCGATGCCATGTTCGGTTCCTTGGCGGCAGCTATCATGGGTGGATTGCTGTGCAGCACACTGATCACGCTGCTCTTTATCCCTATATTATATGCCTTGTTCTTCAAGATAAAAAACAATTGATTCATTTCACTGACATACAAAACCGAGAATAAATGAAAAAGACAATGATACTCCCCCTCTGCTGTCTGCTGTGGCATCTTGCCACCCCCGCATGGGCACAGGAAACACTGAGTCTGAAAGAGTGCCGCGAAATGGCATTAAAATACAACAAGGAAATGGCGGCTTCCGTGAAACAGACGGAAAGTGCCCGTTATACTGCCAAGAGTTACAAAGGGAACTTCTTCCCCAACTTCACCGTCAGCGGAACAGGACTTTACAGTAATGCCGACGGTAGTTACGGCATAGCCGGAGGCAACCTGCCCGTCTTTCTGCCCGATGGAACAGGACAGTTCAATCCGGGACAACCCGCAGGCTTTGCCTACTTCCCCGGCATTAACCTGGACTATAAAATAGGATGGGTCTATATGGGCGGTGTGCAAATGGAACAGCCCCTCTACATGGGCGGTAAAATCCGTGCCGCCTACAAAATGTCCTTGCTGGGCAAAGAAATGGCACAAATGAATGAAAATCTGACCGCAACAGAAGTCATTCAGAAAACAGATCAGGCATACGCTCTGGTAGTAAAAGCAAAGGAGATGAAAACAGTAGCCGATGCATACCACGCTGTATTGACGGAACTAAAAAATAACGTAGAGAGTGCTTACAAACATGGACTTAAACCTCAGAATGATGTATTGAAAGTACAAGTAAAGCTGAATGAAAGCGAGCTAGGTATCCGAAAAGCCGAGAATGCTCTCCGCCTGGCTACCATGAACCTCTGCCACCTGATAGGGAAACCACTGACCACACAAGTTCATGTTTCCGGAGATTTCCCGGAGATAGAGAAAGACCTGGAAGTACAGGTACTGGATATCACCCGCCGTCCGGAATACGGAATACTGGACAAACAAGTGGCGATAGCCCGCCAGCAGGTGAAACTGAACCGCAGTGAACTGCTTCCCAAAGTAGGGATCAAAGGCTCATATGACTATGTGCATGGTTTGGAACTGAACAACAAGAATTTCCTGGACGACGCCAGTTTCTCTGTCCTGCTGAATGTAAGCATCCCCTTGTTCCATTTCGGAGAACGCAGCAACAAAGTACGTGCAGCCAAAGCCAAACTGGAACAGACCCGCCTTCAACAGCAAAACCTGAACGAGCAAATGTTACTGGAACTGACCCAAGCCGCCAACAATCTGGACGAAGCAAAGCTGGAAAGCGAACTTGCCGACCGTTCCCTGCAACAGGCGGAAGAGAACAGGCGTGTCAGCAAAAGCCAGTACGAAGTAGGGCTGGAAACTCTGTCAGACCATCTGGAAGCCCAAGCACTATGGCAACAGGCATACGAAACCCAAGTGGATGCCCGTTTCCAACTTTACCTGAACTATGTGGCTTATCTGAAAGCGGCGGGGACCTTGCATGACAAGCTGTAAGTCTCTTGTTCCGGATTCAGATTGAGTACAAATACAAGCAATCCCTCCTTCTCCAGAGTTTTATAAATGTGCTGCCACTGCTACCACCCACTCTACTGGAACCACCATGAACAAGGCGTTTCAACGGGTGGTGGTAGCACATTTTTTTATGGGTAAAAAGTGCTGCCACCACCACTTTCCCTCTCTTTTTATTCCCAAACGGATAAAAAAGGGGCTATACTTCGGCTATACCTTCCTGCTTGCGCAGCACATACACCGCATGAGAATGCTTTCCTTCTTTGTCCAATCTCTTCTCCTCATACCAAGCCTTCAGCTCGTAGGCCGCCGTAGTGCGCGCCACCCCCAGCCATTCCGAATAGACCAGACGTGTAATGGAACCGTGTTCTTTCAGATAAGCCTCCAGCAACGTCCAACGCTCCTCCTTGCTACGCTTTTTCACCGTAGGCAAGAAGCCGAACTCGGCACGGAGGATGTCTGTTTCCTGCCGCACCCGCTTCACCAGTTCCGGCACCGGACGGAAGTTCACCTTCTTTATCCTCACGGATGCCGCACGTATCTCCTTCCGGTCTGTCACCTCACGCGAGGACAAGGCAAGAGAAAACGTACCCAGGCCGTCCAACCGCACATTTTTTCCTTGCCGCAAATGGGATACAACCATATCGGCCACCTCCTGTAGCACTCCCACCACACAGCCCGCCGAATATGCGCTATGCTTGGACAACTCCTTCACTATGTGATCGGTAGTAATCGTTTCCTTCACCACTACCGCCGGATAAAGCACCGGCTTGCCGTCCTTTTCCTTGAAAGGGTTGGCCTTGAAATCATATTTTATATCCATCATTAAAAGATTTGATCTGTATCCCCAAGCCCTTTCTGCTCTATGGTTAAGGGTTCTCTTCCTTTTGTATTCTATCTCCATAAGCTTTGGACTTGACTCCAAAGGCTATGGAGTTATCTCCAAAGGTTATGGAGTCAACTCCGCAACCTATGGAGATAGAACACATTTGGACAAAGATACTTAATCTTTAGGGGAAAAAGGCTTAATATAAAGGAAAAGATGGATTAAGGAGAAAAATAATCAGGTAGTCGACCCATTCTTAAAAAACTAAATGAATAAACAAAAGGATACGCGATATACAGGAAGATACCCTGATAAAAAGATTGGGTATCTGCGGAGAACAACGGTTTCATTGTATTCTGCGGACAGACAGAACGGTTTATAACCAAACATCAAAGGAAATATATTTGATGCAAAAGAAAGAATATCATTTTTTTATCCTATTTTTGTGTTGGCAACAAACTAATACCATAATACACAGACTGATGAAAACCACTATTTTACTTGGCTTATTATTGACCCTTACTGTTTCATGCAAACACCATTCCAACCCCGTAACTACCGAAGAAAACTTCCACACCCAAGAAGCCAACCGTCTGGTAGCAGAAGCGAGGAACCTATGGTTGCCTCCTTTAGACAGCACTTTCTTCTTTAATGACAGTGAACATATATCTATAAACGACAAGGAAATATGGGCCAAACTTGACAGCGCGTTAGCCATTGACCCTACCAATATAAAAGTATATGTGGGAAGAATCAGTTATTTATCAGCCTGCAAAAAGTACCATGAGATTCTGTCTGTACTCCGGCAAGCTGAAAAACAATCCACCCTCAATGCCGACTTATGGTCAATGAAAGCGATGTTTGAAGATTATTTCGGAGACAGCCTTACCGCCCAAAAAAATTATCGGTCTGCCGATTCCGCCTATGCCATCCTCATAAAAGAATATGCTACAGACAGCCTCAGGTATGCCGGTTCCCGCATCAACCGCGCACTGAACATGGCATTGATGACTGATAATATTGCGATTCTTGAAGAAGAGGTGGAACTCACTAAAAAGATATTTCCCAAGACATGGAAAGGACTGGACAGTAGTTTTTACGGGAAAAATAAAAAAGACTTTTTCGACAAATGCTTTAACGTCCGCAAAAAGTAATCCAGCCTGCTACATCAAGAAAATTACAAATCATTGCATTTGAAAGAACAGACCTGTAATACCTACTTTCAATACAAAGACTTTTATAGCATAAAGGTGTAACTTTCTCTTCTTTTCACCGACTAACCTAATAAAAACACCTTTGAAAGCTGATGAGTATAGAACAGGAATTTGCCGACAAGCTAGTGCAATACAAGCACATCATTTACAAGGTATGCTTCATGTATGCAGACAACAAGGACGATGTGAACGACCTTTTTCAAGAGTCTGTATTCAATATATGGAAGTCATACAAAAACTTCCGGGGGGAAAGTTCGTTTGTCACATGGGTTTACCGCATATCCCTGAACACGTGTATCTCGGACTTCCGAAAGAAAAAGAAGTATGACTATGTACCTTTGGAACAGCAGGTAGATATTCTGGAAGATTGTGAACACAACGAACTGCTGAAAGAAATGTATTCACTCATCAAACGACTGAACAAGGTGGACCGTATGTTTATCCTGCTCTGGCTGGACGAGAAATCATACGATGAAATAGCCGAAATCACCGGAACGAACCGCAATAATGTCGCGATAAAACTGCACCGTATAAAAGAGAAATTAAAAAATATGTCGAACTTGTAATCATACAATTATATGGAACTTGAAGAATTGCAAAAAGCATGGAAAGAGTTGAATGAACGGGTCAGCCAGAATGAACTGGTTCATCAGCAACAGATTATAGAGATGTTGTCACGGCAAAAAGAAAGTTGCCTGCAAAGAATGCTGAGGATGGACAAAATAGCTTCTATATTTATGTTAGGAGTAACGATTCTAATGTTCGTTGATTTTATTCATTTGAACGGTAAATTAGTGTTTTGGCCGGCAATATTCGGACTTCTGCTATATGCTCTTACAGTCAACTTTGCAGGAGTTATTTTATTGACTAAAATAAAAAAAGAAACAAACCTTGAAATGCAAATAAAGAATATACTCCGATATAAAATGCTTATCAATTGGAGTTATATCATCGGATATTTGCTGGTAACTCCTTTTATATGCATATTCCTTTACACCTACCGCCACCTGTGGTGGCTCATGATAACAATGTTTGGTTTAATCTTAGCAGGTGTACTGACAGACTACTTCCTCTTCCATCATGTATCGGACAGAATTAAAGAATTGACACGCGTCAATAAAGAGTTGATGGAACTGAAAAAGAAGCATAAAGAATAAATTTTCACTCTACAGTGAGGGTACTTAGCCGGATATTTTATTCCTTTGTACCCTCAATCAGAATAAAAAGCACTTTATGTTTCAACTGTATCTGCTGCTTCGTCTGAAAAATTTTGGAAGAATAGTTATAGAATTGGGTATCTTCAGAATAGTCTTCCTTACCATCTTAACGGTGGCTGCCATCATGATATTGTTCTTGGCAGAAAACCGTTTCGTTATTCCTGTGGTATGCGTTCTCTTATTAGCCGGTTATCATAATGTCCGGAAAGACAAAGAGTTTTTACGCACTTTAACACCTCATCTTTCTGTGTTCTTGATAAAAGAATACACCTTGATCGCATTACCTTTTGCCGGAATAGAAATAATAAAAGGACAATTTACCGACGCTATCGGCTTATGGCTGTTCGCCGCCTTATTACCTTGCCTGAAAAAAATAAAACTGGAACACAAACCTGTCCGTCTTCCTTTTCTTTACAAAGGAAGTTATGAATATATACGAATATTCCGCCAATCTTTCTGGGTCTATATCCTACTCTTTCTTTTTGCAACCGCAGGAACCGTACACGGAAATATAAAAATAAACAAAGTATGTCTCATACTATGGGGATTGGTACAGGCATCAGGCTATCTGCAAACAATGGACAACAGATATCTTCTTCATTTCAAAAATTTCAAGACTTTATGCCTTTTCCAACTAAAAAGCATAGCATGGAATGTTTTCATCACCTCCATTCCTTTCAGCTTAGCGCTTATAGCGTCTACCTATGACCAAGATGAAATCCTCTTTTTCTTATCTTATTATACTGCCACCTTAATTTATGCCATTGGTATCGGTATGTTGCGCCATATCATCCCATCCCCCCTATTGCTGTTTATTGTGCAATTAAG
>OLVS01000839.1_pt1 | contig 12022 bp, 17 predicted proteins | sample 1644121 | NCBI WGS metagenome assembly OLVS01 (sample SAMEA103958121, study PRJEB25191) | human gut metagenome
AAAAACATCAACTAAAAAAATAATTGATATTGTGCTATATATTTTTTCAAATACATATATAAATGTTATAGTTTTTTGAATAGTAACATTTATATAGTAATAAGTATAAAGTAATTAGTAACTGCTACAAACAGTTATCAAAAAAATAAAGGACGTGTTACAAATGAATTATGAATTTACAAACTTAAAGAAAGAAATCCATAATAATAACAGATTTCTTAACATTAATCAATTAGAAAGTATATTAAACAAATATAAATATATATCAACTAATAGCAACGCGTTTTATTACGTTGCTAATTCAATTATGCCTGTTAAAGTGGGTAATCTTAAAATAGGTGATGATACATTAATTTTAAATATGAACCATCCTTTAAATTGTTACTGCAGTAAAAAAGGATACTGTAACTTATGCGGTAAATGTTATGCGAAAAAATCAAGTAATACGTATATTAACAGTTGCTTATATAATATAGCAGCTGAAATAAACTTTATGAAATTACCTGTAGATAAAATTATTTCTGATATTGAAGCAGTAATTTTAAACGCTAAAACACCTATAAAATTTATTAGGTTTAACGAGGCGGGCGATTTTATTAGCTATAAACACTTTAAAAAAGCTAATAAAATAGCTACTTACTTTAAAAATAAATATAATATAATTAGTTACTCATATACTCATAACATAGAATTAGAAAGGTATATAACAGAAATTAATAACTCAAATATAGTTGTAAATTATTCTTATGATATAAAAACAGATCTTTCTGTTAAAAAATGTATTGTTATTAATGAACAAGAAATAAAAAATTATGTTAATGATGATTCTAATTATGTTATTTGTACAGGATCCTGTACTAACTGCAGCTATTGCAAAAATCAAACTGATAAAAGAATAGTAATATTTTTAGATCATGCTAAAAAAAGTATAACTAAAATGTTACAGGATAACTTAAATAAATCTGATTTAATTAAATTAGAATCAAAAAAATTAATAGATTATGGAAATTTTTTATTAGATACCATAAAATAAAAAGGATGTGTTAAGAATGTATATTAACAATGAATTATTAAAAGAGGAAATAGGATTATATAGGATTAGGCAGTTTATAAGTAACACAAACTTAGAATATGATATTAGTTATCTAAATAACTTTATTATAATAAGACGTTATGAAATGTTAGGAAATGATACTTATATTAAAGTTCTTAAAATAAAATGTACTGCTAAGCAGTATGATAAAATAATTAATATGCTAGTACATTACTAAGCATATTACTTATATTTTTTTTAAAACACCATGTAACATATATTTAACAACCACCATAATAAAGGATCCAACCACCAACCAACCAACAACAATAACAATATATTATATACAACAACAACCACCACCAGCACCACCAGCACCACCTGCAGCAGCAGTAAACAAGCAGCAGCAGCAGGAAAAAATATACTATATGCATGCACCAGATGCAAGCACCGCCCCCCCGTGTTATCATGCCTACTATATCATTTAATGAATGAATCAGTTAATTAAATATATAGTTGTATATGCAACTGTTAGTTTAATTAGTCAAGTGGTACTGTTTAATTAAAGATAGGTTAAGTTAATGTATATGATACTGTTATATATAGGTGACACGGTTAAGATAGCTTAAGCTTGACCTGCTTAAGTGGATCAATAACATATAGATACTACTGCAGCAGTAGAAAAAAAATATGATATACCTTGTATGGTATATCATATTCCATATCTGACACACCATAACAAAAAACCAAACACCATAAAAAACACCTCAAACAAGCACCAACGCCATAAAACACTATGATTTATCCAAAAAATCCATAAAAATATTTTATAAGTTCCATAGGATAATATAAAACCGCTGGGATTGGTCGGTGTGTGGTTTGTGGGTTTTTTGGGGTGGTTGTGTATTGTTGTTTTTTATGGTGGGGGTTGCTTCTGCCTATACCCCCCCTGTGGGGTGTGTGGTTGCTGGTTTTTTATTTTCTTTATCAGCATCTTATACGAAATATTATATATTATTTTTTTATATATATGGGGTATGTGTATTTATAGAACTTATGATAAATATATAGTTCATATAGTTATTATTTTTTTTAATGTACATATTTGTACATTGGTACTCTTTTATGTACACTGATGATAAAATAGTAATTTTTGGGGGGGTGGTGTTTGACATTTTTTTGACGCAAAATGGTGAAAATTGATGTGTGAGCTTCTTTTACTGATTAAAGGCTTCTCGTGGGTTTTCGTTGTGTCAGTGTTGTGTTGTTTTGTGTCAAATATGGTGTTTTTTGTGTCAGTGTGTGTCATTTGTGTTGGGTTTTGTGTCAGTTTGTGTTGTGTGTGTCAGTTTTTTGTGTCATGTGTGTCAGGTTTGTAATACTGCATTGGGGATAAAGTATTACTTTTTGTGTTAGGTTAAGTCAATTATGTGTCAGAGTATGGTTCGAACCCATACTGACAGGATAGGATAAAATATATTGGATGGAGGTGTAATGGGAATGAAATCATATAAGAATATTTCAAGAATTGTAACAGTATTATCGTTTATTGCAATATTCATAGTCACTAATCAGGATTTCTTAATAAGTAGTGTTCCAATTGAATATCAAACATTAGTTCAATTAATAGTATTGGTTGCTGGTTTCTTTGTCACACAGTTCAGTGAAGAGAAAAGAGTTGTTAGGGCTGAAGAGTTGGTTGAGGAAGCTGCATGAGTGATAATTGTATGAATGAAAATCGTATAATTAGACTGGAGGAGAGGTTGGATAAAAAACATGATGAGATTGATTCTCTTAAAAAAGAATTGATTCAAGATCGTGAGGAGTTAAAGAATGTTCTTGTTATTTTAACTCAATTGTCCACTACTTTAAATACTTTGAAGTGGATTATTGTTGTTTTTATTTCTGCTTTTGGTGGTATTGTAGTGTTTCTTTTCCAGGAATTAGTTAAATTAATTTAAAATATGGGGAGGTGTTGTTTTTTTTATGCCTCGTAAGGATAGAAGGTATAAGCCTCGTAAAAATATGGATGAGGTTCCGGAGATTAATCCTCGTTCTTATAAGTTGAATAAAACACTTACTAAGAAGATGTGTAAGTATATTGAGGAAGGGAATTATATTACTACGGCTTGTAAGTTGTGTGGGATTGAGCGTCATACTCATTATGATTGGATGAAGCATGGTAAAAAAGGTATTAAGCCGTTTAAGGATTATTATTTGGCTATTGAGGAGGCTAAGGCTAGGGCTGAGGCTTCGATGGTTGATGTTGTGACTAGTTCTGCTTTGGTTGATGGGAATGTTGGTTCTGCTCAGTGGTGGTTGGCTCGTGTTCATCCTGACCGTTGGGCTAAAAAAGACCGTGTGGAGGCTAAAGTTGATACAAGTCAGAAGATTGAGATTGTAACAGTTAAACCAGATGATGAGGAGTCTGAATCTTCTGAATAAATAATTCAATAAAGAATGTTAGGGGGTAGTGTGTTATAGCTGAGTGGAAATTATCAGAAAAACAAGCACAATATATTGATGATGATTCTAATGAACTTCTTATTGAAGGAAGTGCAGGGTCTGGTAAAACTATATTTGCTTGTAGTAAAGTGATTTTTTGGGCTATTAATAATCCTAATAGTCGTATTGGTGTTTTTAGGAAGACATTACCTGCTTTGAAGAAGACTAGTTGGTTGGAGATTCGGAAGTTACTTGACAGTCATGGTATTGAGTATGAGGAGAACCGTTCTGAAGGAGTTATCATTTTAAGTAATGGTGCCACTATGAGTTTTAGTGGTTTGGATGACTTGCAAAAGGTTCGTTCTTTGAATTTGGATTATATTTATATTGAGCAGGCTGAGGAAATTGACCGTGATACTTATTTGGAGCTTAAATTAAGGTTGAGGGGTTCTGGTGCTGATGTGACTTATAGGCAGGCTTTGTTAGTGGTTCAGCCAAGTGAGCCGTCCCATTGGATTTATGAGTATTTTCATAATATGCATTATGGTAAAATAGTTCATTTTAGTTTTCGTGAGAATCCATTTTTGCCTGAAGACCATAAGGAGTATTATGAGAGGTTGAAAGAGATTGATTATGATGCTTATCGCCGTTATAGTCTTGGGGAATGGGGTATGTTGTCCAGTCTTATTTTCAAGAATTGGGATACTGATACTCGTGAAACTTTCAATTATTATAGTGTGGGTATTGATTTTGGTTGGGCTGTGCCGTCCGCTGCATTGTTAATTGGTTTCTATGATAATGAACCGTATATTATTGATGAGATTTATGAGAAAGAGTTGACTACTGAAGAATTATTTGAGTTGATTAAAGGTATGTTGGCTCGTAATGGTTTGGGGATTAGTGATATTGATTTGTGTTTTGGTGATGCTGCAAGTCCTGACCGTATTATGAATTTGAATGAATGGGGATTGTATACTGAACCATCTGTTAAAGATGTTCAGGCTAAAATAAACACGGCAAAGTTGACTCAAATTCATATTAATGAAGATAAATGTCCGAATACACTTAAGGAGATTCAGTCTTATACTTGGAGAAAGAATCGTGATGGAACTATTTTGGATGTTCCTGTTAAATTAAATGATCATGCTATGGATGCGATGATGTATTGTATTTATGGTATGTTGGGGGCGAATAGTCCGTATAAATGTGATGGTACTGTTGATTTGGATGAGGTGAGTTTTTATTAGTTTTTTAGAGAATTTTAAGGGTAGGTTTACTGCTAAGAATATTGAACCTAATTCTATGTTTAATGTGGGTTTGGATGATGTAACTGTTTCAAAGAATGGGGAAATCCCACAGGATTGGATTGAATATTGCCCACCTAAAGTTAATCCCACTATTAAGAATCGTAGAAAAGCAGCTCACTTCCCAGTAGTGTATGGTATTATAAATAATTTGATTTTGAAGGCTATTGCTACTTTAACGATTGATGGTACTGATGATGAGGCTGTACAGCATATTCTTGACATGGATAAAATATGGAATTTGAAGGGTATGTGTTATGATGGTGCTTGGAAGAATATTGTTGATGGAGAGGCTTTTTATGAAAAAGTTACTGTTGATGGTCATGCTAATTTGAGGGGTTTGGCTTTTGATGGTGAGAGGTATCTTATTCGTAAGTTATATGATGATAATGCTAATTTATTAGGGTATATGCAGTTGGTTGCTGTTAATAGTCCTATTCCGAAGAATTGGGATAAATTAGAGTTTTGGGAGTTGTATCAGAATAAGGATATTAAAACAGTTTCTTTTAAAGCTGAGGATATTAGTAATCCGATTTTTATTGAGATTGATGGTGTTGGTCAGTCATTAGTTAAGAATGTGATTGATCCAGCTTATGAGATTGAATCGTTGAATCGTATGTTGCCGGCGATTGTGCATAAGTCTGCTAATGTTATGGTTTTAACTGTTGGTAATGAGCATCGTAAAGAAACATCTATGAGTAAGGTTCGTAAGCAGGAGATTGCTGAAGACTTAAGTGATTATCATAAAAAAGGAGTTTTGTTGATTCCTTATGGTATGGCGTTGGATGTTGTTGGGGATAATGTTCTTCCGAAGGTTGAGGATTATATTAAAGCTTTGAAAAGTCAAATTTATGAGGGTTTAATTACTCCTGAATCCACTTTCAGTAGTGAGTCTTCTAATCGTAGTACTGCGGAGGTTCAGTTGACTTCTGAATCTAATGGTCATGTGTTGCTTATTCAGTTTTTACAAGAGTTCCTTAAAAGATGGTTGGAAAGGGATTTGATTAATCGAGAATTATCATTGATTGGTAAACCTGAAGGTAGTGTGTGGATTAATTTCCAAACTGGTGACCATAATCTTGATAATAATTATTTGGAAACTGATAATAGTATTGAAACTGAAGAGGATACTGTTGAAGATGAATTAGATTCATCTGATGATGAGGAGGTAGATGATGGTTCAGGAGATTCAGTCGACTGATGAGTTTTATTTAGATGATTATTTACCTCTTGATTTCGCTCCGAATGATGCTTATGATTCTGATGAGCAATTTGTGATATTAATGTGCTTGTTATTGCTAAAAGAGTATTATGAGGAGTATAGTAAAACACCACTTGAAGATTTAATCAACACCATTGAAAAGGATATGGAAGAGTTAAACACCAAATTATCCACAGAAGGAATGGATTATATTAAACAAGCTGTGGATAAAACCTTTTCTTCCGAATTAGATTCGTATAAGATACCGGAAAACACCATTTCACCAAATTATAATGAATTAGTTATTTTAGCTGGTTTTCAAGCATTAGTTAATCAGTTAAGAGATGATTTAAAAGCCAAAGCATTATATTATGCGGAGAATTTAGGTAAAACACCATTTGATTTGAAACCGAACTTCAGAAGAGCAATTAAAAGGATTAATGATGTTGTTGGCACTGGTTTGGTTCATGCAAAGGAGAAATCTCATCGTGAAGTTTCTAAATTTGTTTATGGGGAAGATGCATTGTTTTACTGGGTTTGTAAAATGGATGCTAAAACCTGTGCTTGGTGTAGGAGTCAGGCAAGGTCTGAACCACGACCTATTGACGAGTGGGAGTTAGACCATCCGTATGGTAGATGTACTTTGAAACCTGTTAAGGAAGAGTTTTCAAGTGATTATAAATTATTGGTTGGGATAGTATGATTACAATTTTCAAAACCGGTGAAATTAAGTATCCGGAATCTTTGAATAAACCAGTTAAATATGATATTGATTTTTTAAAGAGTATTGCTTCAAGCACAGCATCTGCCAAGATTACTCGTGAGCATTCTGATGATGTGCTTGGTGTTTTAAGTAATTTTGTTGTTGAAGATGGTTGTTTGAAGGCTGATGAACCTGAAGGTCTTGAGTTGAAAGGTATGGGTTTTAGTCCGGTTTTTGAATTTGATTTACTGGAGTATGATTCATATTTTAAACCAGTGAATGGTGTTATGACAGAGATTGGGTTTACAAAGACACCAAGAAGCCAAATTGTATATAATAGTATTGGGGCTTCGAATGGAGATGATAATATGTCTGATGATGCTTTAAGAAGAGTCTTGCAAGAGAAAGAAGACTTGGTTAAGAAAATGGGAGTTTTAGAGAAAGAAAGAGATTCTTATCAGAAAATGTTGGAAGCAAGAGATGAGGAGATTGAGAAAATTAAAAATTCCTATTCTGATGTTGACAATAAATTAAAAGAAATCGATGCTTTGAAGGAGAAAGCAGATTTATATGACTCATTACAAGCTTCTCGTAAACAAGAGTTGATTAATGAGCTTGTTGGTGGAAATAAGGATTTAGCAGAGAAGTATGAGTCTTTTACTTATGACCAATTAACATTCTTGAAAGAGAATAAAGTTCCAACCAATCCAGGTCAAGGAGTACCATCTGTGGGGGCTACTGGATTGGATATTGAAGGAACACGCCCATCATCAAATAATGATGATGAGTATTCTGATGATGAATTTAAAGCAGATTATAAAGCTTTGTTCGGAGTCGATGTTGAATAAACTAAAAATTAAATTAAAAATTTTAAAGGAGTTATAGAATATGGTTAAAATTCAAAACTACGACCCTTATGAAACAGATATTAAATTTGATGTTGAAGAAGGAGATGTAACTGTAAAAACTGGTTTTGCAGACTTTGGTAAAGATGATGTACTCTTCTTTTCCAAGGAAGTTAAAAAAGGAGATTATGTGGCTTTAGATACTACCAGTATGACTGTTAAAAAAGCAGCTAAAGCAGATAAAATCATTGGTCAAGTGATTGATGAACCTGCTTTTAAAGGTGACAGACCTAAAGAAGACACTACTTCAGGTAATTACACTAGAAGAGTTGCAACTGTAAGGGTATGGGGAGATTATGCTCATTCTGTACAGTTAAAAGCAGAGAATAAAGCTATTGCAATGGGAGATTCTGTTGCTTATGAAGGAGATAATGTATTCGATAAGGCAACTACTGCAAATACTACTATTGCATTAGAAACTGCAGAAGCTTTGAAAGCTCCTAAAGTATTGGTTTTATTCGGTTACAGAGGTTTATAAGGAGGTTTGATGATATATGCCTATAATTACATTAAGTGCTGAAAAAGCATTAAGAAAAGAGTTCATTGAAAGAGCAATTATCACTAAAATGAACCCACAATTAATTTTTAAGGATTTATTCCCAGTTGTTGATTTAGGTGGTTCATCCACATTCATGTTCTATCGTGATGATGAATCTGCAGAAGATGATATTCAAAAAGGAGTCATGAGTGAACCATTAGAGATGAGTGAATTAGGTGCAATGTCCAAGATTGAAGTATCATCTATCAGTAAAGAAATTGGAGATACTTATCAATTTGGTTATAGTATTGAATTCTCTGATAAAATGAAAAGAGAAAATGGTTTCATTGATGAGGTAATGAGAGCATACGACAGAGCAGCTTATGGTATGGCAAGGAAAATTAATTTAGATATTTTCAATGCTATTGACACTTTCGCAGCTGCCGACCCAATTACTTTAAATGATGGGGCTTGGAAAACATCTTCAAAAATCAATGAAGATATTATTGATATGAAAAAATCATTTGAGGGTCAAGTTGGTTGGGATTATACTTTAACTGATTTATTTACTCCAACCGATAATTACTACGAAGTTCAAAAATTCTACTCTGCATTAGATACTTTTAACCCATCAAATACTGAAGGAACTAAATTAACTAATGTTAAAACAGTTATTCCTAAAGGAACTGTTTACGGTATTGATAAAAACATTAAACCATTAACCATTTATAAAAATGTTGATTCAGACCATTCTACTGTTGAAGGTGGTTTAATCAATGTTAATGTATGGGAAGACCCTAATTACCCATTCAAACACCATATTGAGTTATGGGCTGAAATGGGTATTGCAAGTAAACATCCAACCGCTATGTTAAAACAAACTGGAGTTTAGGTATTTATGGGTTTGAAATTTAAATACCGTGATTTATGGTATCATGGTAAATTAGTACCTAAAAGAGTGTATGAGCAGTTAGAAGACTTGCAAAAGCAGATTGATGAGTTGAAAACTGCTCAACAAACTAAACAAGACACTAGTAAAGAATCTGAACCACAAGAGGGCGGTAGTTAAATGCCTTTGAAGTTTAGGTTTGTGGAATTGTTCAAAGGAAGATTCCCAATCCCTAAATTTCTTTATGAACAATTAGAAGACTTGCAAAAGCAGATTGATGAACAACATATTGTTAAAGAAGATGTTAAAATAAACAACACTCAATTAACTAAAGCTTTCGGCAAACCGGAAGAGTTTAGAGGAATGGGTATTGTTCGCAATCCTGAAGCAGTTTATTTAATTGTTTCAAATGGGGAGAATTTTGAAAAGTTTGAATTTAAAGAAGTTTAGGGAGGGATTAGTGTGTTGAGAATGGAAGAATATTACAAGGTTTTGCATTTTCTTGAGTTTGATGGAGTTGATAGGATTTACCCCTGTGAAAAATATTTTTTAGATGATAAGGGGAATAATGTTCCGTATACTGGAGATTTGTTATGGGAAACTAATCGTGAAACTTTTTCAGGGATAGATTATGTTACTGTTTTATTGGAGTCTGATAAGAGTTTCTCAACATCTACCCTTCGATTTGAATTGTCCGAATACTTGCAAGGTTATAGTCCAGTTCTTGTTTTAAATGTGGAAGACCCTGTAACTATTCCGGAGAATACTCCAACTAAAGTTGTGTTTAAGTTGAAGAAGTCACAGCAAATGGTGGATTCTTCAAGGAATTTAACTGGGATTAGAAGTTGTCATTTAGTTGCACCTGAAGAGAATAATTATATTATTCATGAGATTGCGTTTCGTAATGATAATACTATGTATACTCTTGAGCAGTTAGATAGGTTTATTGAGAATGGTAGGTATTATATTGCTTCAAGATTGCATATTACTGAAGCAGAATTGCCTTTTGAACTAAAAGACCATGTTTATACTGCGGCTGCAGGGTATGCTTGGTTGAGTGTGTGGGAATTTGAAGCAAGAATCATGAATGATGAGCAGAAAAATGCTAAATCTTATGGTAAGTGGTTGTTTGCAGAAGTAGACCAAGCAATAGCTGATTATAAAGAAATGAAAGGAATAGCTGATGATGATGAGTTATTCGTAATGGATGATTTAGTTACTTACACTTGGTCTAAATGGTGATTTAAGATGAGTGTTTGGGAGCAGATTCTTATTGATTTAAGAAACATTATACAAGACTCTGAAACTTTTCATGATATTGATGTGTATTATGATGAATCGGAAATGAATCCAAATATTTCTTTACCGGCAATATCATTTCGTGTTGGTTTGAAAACAACCATATCATCAAAACCAGAGTGCAGTAGGTATAAAAGAGATTTGGAAATCAGATTGCATACTAAAACATTGGATAAACGAGAATTACAATCCGAATTATATGATTATGAAGAAGCATTAATCCGCACAATAAATCAGGCTAAATTATCTCATAAGATAGGGGATTTTTATGACATAAAAGACACTGGTTCAGGTAAATTAAGTGTTTTAATGTTTAATGCAAGGAAAGAAGCAGGGCAAATGAATGAAACATTCTTTTCAAACTTATTAAAGGTTAATTTTGAGGTAGAGTATGAAATTTAAATATATTGGTGAAAACAACACCTATTGCTTGGAATTATTAGCATATAATATAATGAGCAAAAAAGATAATTTGAAAAAAGGTCAAGTTATAGAAGTTCCAGATGAAAATGCAACACTTATAAATGCATTAAATACTTCTGGAGTATTTGTAAAACTTGATTTCAACAAAAACACCACTAAAAAGAATAAAAAAGGAGAATAAATAATATGGGAGAATTAGCACCATCACTAACTTACCATTATTGGGGAATGGGATATGATGACTCATCTAAAGGTATGAAAGTACTCACCAGAGGAACTGAGTTTGATCATCAAAAAGAAATAACTTTTGAAGATGATGAAGGACACATGGGTACTGGAACTACTAAGATGAGTGCATATCGTGCAACTGCAACTGCAGCCCCATCATGGACAGATAAAACAAGGTATAAGGAAGGTTGGGAGGATATATGGTACTTATTATTAGGTTCTGAAGATGCAGTTTCACATGAAGTGAGAAAATCAACTGTAGATGGAGCAACTGGAGTATTTGATTATATCTTCGCACAAAATGCAACCAATCCACAAGACCCGTTATTCTGTACTGTGTTTAATGGTTTTGCAAAAACAACTAAAGATGCATTTGTATATGAAAACTGTTTACTTAACGAGTTTGAATTAACTGGAAGTAATGAGGAAGCTCCAACTTACACCGCAACTTTTGCAAGTAATTATCCAAAGTTCAATCAACCTAATCCTGCAAGAGTATTCCCTAAAAGAACAGTATTCACAAAACCATCTGAAGTAACCTTGTATATTGCACCTCAAGGAGATTATACTGCGGAAACTGATTTGGAGCAATATAAATATCCTTGTTTCATTGAATGGAGTTTGAATGTTAATAACAATGTTGAAACTCAACCATGTTCAAGTGATGATTTTGGTACTTCAACTAAAGTATTAGGCGACCGTGAAGCAGAGTTCAGTGCTACTGTACCATGGACTGAAGCAACCAAATTCCTTGAATATCAATTCATGGGTAATGATAAGAATGCTACAACTGTATCTGAAGAAAATGATATTAAAACAGTTTGGATTGTTATGAAATCTGCGGAAATATTATCTGCAGAGGGAACTGGAACTGGTAAATATTACACCACTACAATTAAAATACCTGAAATTGTTTTAACTGCAGGGGACTCTGACCAAGCAGGTGATGAAGCAAAACAAATTGTTTTAGAAGGTAAAATACAAGAGAATGGTACTGATAGTTTCATTGAAGCTGAAATCCGTACTGATTTAGCAAATCTTAATGTTGGAGTTGCTCCAGCAGATTCACCATAAAAAACTATGGTGAATTTTTTTTATTATATTTTTTTTTAAT
>OLVS01000840.1_pt1 | contig 12012 bp, 9 predicted proteins | sample 1644121 | NCBI WGS metagenome assembly OLVS01 (sample SAMEA103958121, study PRJEB25191) | human gut metagenome
CAAACCCGCCGAAGCCGCCGTCATCATTATAATCGTCGCTCCAGTGGCGCTCCTGCCGGGGCTCCGGCTTGCCGATCCACTGGCTGTTCTCCTCCGGTATCTCCTCCAGAAAGCGAGAGGGCGTCTCAGGCGTCGTGCGGCCAAACAGCATGCGCTGTCTGGCATTGGTCATGGTAAGATGCTCGCGGGCGCGGGTCATGGCCACATAGCACAGCCGCCGCTCCTCCTCCATCTCCTCCTCGTCGCCCATGGCGCGGTTGCCGGGGAACAGGCCATCCTCCATGCCCACCACGAACACCTCCGGGAATTCCAGCCCCTTGGCGCTGTGCATGGTCATCATCACCACACAGTTGTCGCTCTCCTCGGCGCTGTCCAGATCGGTGTACAGCGCCACCTCGTCCAGAAAGCCCGACAGGCTGGGATCGTCCGGCTGGTTATCCAGAAAGGCGTGGATGCTGGAGGTCAATTCCTGCACGTTCTCCAGCCGTCCCCGGCTTTCCATGTCGTTCTTTTCCGTCAGCATAGCGGTATAGCCGCTGCGATTGCAGACGAATTCATAGAACTCCGGCAGGGGCATCTCCCCCACCTTGGCCCGCATTTCTTCCATCAGCGCCGTGAAGCTTTCCAGCTTTACAGCCGCTGATTTCAGTTCCGGATAGCTGGATGCGTGGCGGAAAATCTCATACAGGGGCACGCCCTGTGCCGTTGCCAGTATCTGGGCCTTGTCCACCGTGGCCGCGCCGATCTTGCGGGAGGGCACGTTGACGATGCGCCGCACCCGCAGGTCGTCGGTTGGGTTATTGATGACACACAGATAGGCCAGCATGTCCTTGATCTCGGCACGGTCGAAGAACTTCATGCCGCCAATGATCTTGTAGGGCACGCCGCTGCGCTTGAAGGCATACTCCAGCGCGTTGGACTGGGCGTTCATGCGGTACAGCACCGCGTGATCCTTCCAGTTCATGCCGCGGTTATAGTTCATCATCACCTGACCTACCACGAAGTTGGCCTCGTCCCCTTCGTTGAAGGTGGTCTTGATGAGCACCTTCTCCCCCGCGCCGTTGCGGGTCCACAGGGTCTTGCCCTTGCGGCCCTGATTGTGGCGGATCACGGCGTTGGCGGCGTCCAGAATGTTCTGGGTGGAGCGGTAGTTCTGCTCCAAGCGGATGGTACGCACGCCGCGATACTGCTTCTCAAAGCTGAGGATGTTCTCGATATTGGCACCCCGGAAGCGGTAGATGCTCTGGTCGTCGTCGCCCACCACGCAGATGTTCTGATAGCCGCCTGCCAGCAGACTGGTCAGCAGGTATTGCAGGTGGTTGGTGTCCTGATACTCGTCCACCAGTACGTAGCGGAACTTCCGCTGATAGTACTCCCGCACCTCGGGGCGGCCTTGCAGCAGCTGCACCGTCAGCAGAATGATATCGTCAAAGTCCAGCGCGTTGGCATCCCGGAGCTTTTTCGTGTAAAGGGAATATACTTTCGCGATCCTGGTTTTCCGCCAGTCGTTGTTCTTCTCCCAGTAGGCGCGGAAGTCCTCCGGCAGCAGCATTTCATCTTTCGCACGGGAAATAACCGACAGGATCTCCCGAACGGGGAAGGTCTTTTCGTCCAGCTCCAGCTCCTTCAGGCAATCCTTCAACACCCGCTTGCTGTCGTCGGTGTCGTAGATGGTGAAATCACGGGAATAGCCGATCTGCTCGATATCCCGCCGCAGAATACGAACGCAGGCAGAATGGAAGGTGGACGCCCACACGTCACGGGCCTCCTCTCCCAGCATCCGCTCCAGACGCTCCTTCAGCTCGTTGGCCGCCTTGTTGGTAAAGGTGATGGCCAACACCTCCCACGGGTGGGCAGGCTCCACCGCGCACAGGTACTGCATCAACGGCTGCTGATCCGCTGTGGGATGGGCGGCGTACTCCTCCAGAAAGGTCACCATATCCTCCGAGATCGGGATGGGGATCTCCTCCGTGTCGCTGCCCCGGCCATAGCGCAGCAGATTGGCCACCCGGTGGATCAGTACCGTGGTCTTACCGCTGCCGGCACCGGCCAGCAGCAGCAGCGGCCCCTCAGTGGTCATCACGCCCTGCTGCTGCATGTCGTTCAGATGGGCATACTCCACGGCAATGGCCTTTCGCCGTGCCTGAATAAACTTTTGTTCCAGTTCCGTCATAGCGCACGTTCCCCTATCCCTTGTGGTATTATTCCTTATTTTAATACAAAATCCTGTTCAGGTCAATATCTTCCCAAAATTTTAGAATTTTTGTTCCATTTTCCCTTGACAGAAACTCTTGTTCGATATATAATGTGCATCGAACAAACATTCCAACGGAGGTAATCGTTATGACTGCTATGGGATATGTGATCGTGATTCTGGGCACGCTGTCCGCTTCTGTGAACCTGATGCACCTGATCGACCGGCTGGAGCGTCCCCAGCGGAGTCAGCGCCGCCGCACTGCGGCCTGAACCATGGAGCTTCTGGAGAAGCTGACGATCCTCTCGGACGCCGCCAAGTATGACGCCGCCTGCACATCCAGCGGCGTCAAGCGCAGCTTTCAGCCGGGGAAAATCGGCAACACGTCCTCCTCCATCGCCGGGTGCTGTCACAGCTTTTCCGCCGACGGGCGGTGCATTACGCTGCTGAAGGTGCTGATGACAAACTGTTGCGTCTATGACTGCAAGTACTGCGTCAACCGGCGCTCCAACGACGTGCAGCGCACCGCATTCACGCCCCGGGAGTTGGCTGAGCTGACCATCGGCTTTTATCGGCGGAATTATATTGAGGGACTGTTTCTCTCCTCCGGTGTGCTGCGCAATGCCGACTATACCACCGAACAGATGATCCGCGCCCTGCGCATTCTGCGGCAGGACTATGGCTTCAACGGCTATATTCACGCCAAGGCCATCCCCGGCACGTCGCCGGAGCTGGTGCAGCAGCTGGGACTGTTGGCCGACCGCATGAGCGTCAATATCGAGCTGCCCTCTCAGCAGGGATTGCAAACGCTGGCGCCGGATAAATCGCGGGAAGCGATCCTGCGGCCCATGGGGTTGATCCGGGACAAGGCGTTCGAGAGCCGTCAGGAGCTGGTCAAGTACAAGCACGCGCCCCGCTTTGCCCCGGCGGGACAGAGCACCCAGCTGATCGTAGGCGCTACGCAGGACAACGACCGGCATATCCTGCGCTTGACGGAGGCGCTCTATCAGAAATACCGGCTCAAGCGGGTGTTCTATTCCGCCTATGTTCCGGTGGTGGAAAACAGCCTTCTTCCCGCTCTGGATACCAAGCCGCCGCTGCTGCGGGAGCATCGGCTTTATCAGGCGGACTGGCTGCTGCGGTTCTATGGGTTTCAGGCCTCCGAGCTGCTGGACGAGGCGCACCCGAATTTTGATCCGCAGCTGGATCCCAAGTGCAGCTGGGCGGTAACGCATCTGGAGCAGTTTCCGGTGGAGGTCATGCGGGCGGATTATGAAACGCTTCTGCGTGTGCCGGGCGTCGGCCCCACCAGCGCCAAGCGCATCGTCTCCGCCCGCCGCACGGCGCACCTTCGATTTGAAGATCTGAAAAAGCTGGGGGTGGTGCTCAAGCGGGCGCAGTTTTTCCTGCTTTGCGATGGCCGCGCCGCGCCGGGACTCCATTTTTCACCCGCTACCCTCGTGCAGCAGCTGAAGGCCGTGGAGCGCGGCGCGCTCCCCTCCGGGGAAATGGAACAGCTATCGCTGTTCGACGCAGTTGGATAATCAGAGTATGACTTGGCGAGATGTGGTATTTCAATACGACGGCACATTTGAGGGCTTTCTGTGCTGCGTATTTGAGAGTTATGTAAATAAAGAATTCCCCATCGCCTTTTCCGACGATGAGGAATGTTGGTCGCTGTATGATGTTCGCTATGTGGTGACGCAGCGGGAACACGCCAGCCGGGTATATCATAGCATCCTCCGCCGCTCCAAGGCGGCGGCTGACGTGGTGCGGCGGGGCTTTCTTACCTGCTTGCCGGAGAAGGAAACGCGGCTGTACGCGCTGATCAAAAAGCTCTATGACGAGGGCGGTGATTTTCTCCACAACACCGCTGATCCGGTGTATTATCCCGTTGCCAAGGCGCTGCGTCACATGAGCGGCGAGTTAGAAAAGCTGCGGGGCTTCGTCCGCTTTTCAGACTACAGCGGCGTACTGGGTGCGGAAATCGAGCCGAAAAATCGCGTCCTTCCTCTGCTGCGGCGGCACTTCTGCGACCGCTACGCCAATGAGTCCTTCTTCATCTACGACCGCACCCACAAGGAGCTGCTGGTCTATACGAAAAATCATTCCCGCTTGCTCACCGTCGACAGCCTGCACTTAGCGCTGCCCGGTGAGGAGGAGGTGCAGTTCCGCAGGCTGTGGAAACGGTTTTATGAGACCATCGCCATCAAGGAGCGCTATAATCCCCGGTGCCAGAACACCTTCATGCCCAAGCGCTATCGCGGCACCATGACGGAGTTTCTGCCGGACGATTACGAGGCTCGGCAGCAGGGCGTCAATCTGCCAGCAGCTTCCGAAGCTTCTCCAGTCCCCGGTGCTCCAGCCGGGATATCTGCACCTGCGACACCCCCACGATCCGGGCCGTCTGCTCCTGGGTCAGACCTTTGAAAAACCGCAGCATCCGTTCCTTTTCCGGCAGGGTGTCGATGGCTTCCCGGAGGGCGATGCTCTCCACAAGGCGTTCTTCCTCCGCGTCGGTACCCAGCGTGGATTCCAGTGTCAGCCCCTCCGCCGTCTCCTGCTGCAAGGATTCCGGCGCTATGGTGGCAAGGTCAATGCTGGCGATCTCCTCCACCGATATGCCGGTAGCCTCCGACAGCTCCGACAACCGCGCCTCACGGCCCAGCTGATGCCGCAGCCGCTCCCGCGCCGACCAGAGGGTCTGGCCTTTTTCCCGGATGGTACGCCCCACCTTGATGGCGCCGTCATCCCGCAGGAACCGCCGGATCTCTCCCGATATTTTCGGTACGGCATAGGTGGAAAACTGTGTGCCGTAGTTCAGGTCGAAGCCCTTTACCGCCTTGATGAATCCGATGCAGCCCAGCTGATACAGGTCGTCCGTTTCCACGCCGCAGCCGTAGTACCGCTTCACGATAGACCAGATCAGGCCGCTGTTTTCCGTCAATACCTGCTGGCAGGCTTCGTCGTCGCCCTCCTGCGCCCGCTCCAGCAGTGCAAACATCTCACTCATCGTTTAATCCGGGTCGAGATCCGCTTGCGCATGGTGACGGTGGTGCCTCGCCCCGGCACAGATTTTATCGTCAGCTTGTCCATAAAGCTCTCCATAATGGTAAAGCCCATGCCGCTGCGCTCCTCGCCGCCGGTGGTGAACAGTGGCTGCCGAGCCTGCTGGATATCCTCGATCCCCGCGCCCCAATCCCGGACGGTGATCTCCAACGTGTTGTTGGGAAGCAGCTTCAGCTTCACCGCGATTTTGCCCAGCTGATCCGGATATCCGTGGACGATGGCGTTGGTGACCGCTTCGCTGACGGCGGTCTTGATATCTCCCAGCTCGTCCAGTGTGGGATCCAGCTGTGCCGCAAAGCCGGCAGCCGCCACTCGGGCAAAGCCCTCGTTGCTGCTGCGGCTGAGGAATTCCAGTGTTACATAATTTTCAACGCGCTGCATATGTACGCTCCTCTCCGTTTCGTGTCATCCTGTCATTCCGTATATGTCCTTTTCTGCGGCTTAGGCCGCAGTTTTTGTGTTTATGACTACCGTATGGCCATCATTCGCCCCAACCCGGCTGCTTCCAGCACCTTTTTTGGCTGGGGCGCTACATGCCGCAGCTCCACACAGCCGCCCAGCTCCCGCATACGCTGCCATCCCCGCAGCGCCACGGCGATACCTGCACTGTCCATAAACGTGATGCCGCTGAAATCCAGCACCAGCTCCGACGGCAGCGAGGCTTCGATCTCCCGCTCCAGCTTCGTCAGCAGGCCTTTCGCCCCGTGATGGTCCAGCTCTCCTTTCAAATACAGTTCCAGAATTCTGTCCTGGCATGTGGCCGTTACTTCCATTTTGACGCTCCTTTGTCCCGATCTGAACGCACCCGCTTCGATGCGCTGTACTCCTGTCGCTTCCGGCGCAAAAAAATAATCACCGCAGAGAAAACTCTCTACGGTGATTATACGAAAATTCACTTGCGCTTTTACACGAAATCCGCCGATGAAACCGGCAAATCCAAGCTTTTTGCTGATTTTATGGGCTGACAAGCGTTTTCTGCCTTACAGCTTCATAGCAGCGGCGGATTCCTCCAGCTTGGCGATGAGGGAACGGGCCTTTTCGGCCTTTTCCCGCTCGGCGTTGACCACGTTCTCTGGGGCGCGGGAGGTGAAGGACTCGTTGGCCAGCTTGGCCTCGATACGCTTCAGGTTGTCCTCGGCCTTGGCCTTTTCCTTGGCGATGCGCTCCAGCTCGGCGGCAATGTCCACCAGCTCTGCCAGCGGCAGATAGATGTTGGCGTCGTGGGTCGCCACGGTGACCATGCCCTTCAGATCAGCGGGAGCCTGAGCGGTGACCGTCACCTCGCTGGCATAGGCCATGCGGGTGATGAAGTGCTTGCCCACCTCGTAGGTTTCAGGCCGCTTGGTCACAAGGATCAGCTGCGCCTTCTTGGAGGGCGGCACGTTCATCTCGGCGCGGCGGGCACGGACAGCGGTAATGGCGTCCTTCACATTCTCCATGTCGGACTCCGCCTGGGGGAAATGCAGCGCATCCTGATAGGTGGGCCATGCGGCGCGGATCAGGAAATCGCCCTCGTGGGGCAGCGCCTGCCAGATCTCCTCCGTCAGGAACGGCATGAAGGGATGCAGCAGCTCCAGGATACGCAGCAGCACATAGCACAGCACGTTTTCGGCGGCCAGCTTGGCGGCGGCGTCCTCGCCATTCAGGCGGGTCTTGGTCAGCTCGATATACCAGTCGCAATAGGTGTCCCAGATGAAGTCGTAGATCTTGGCGGAGGCCACGCCCAGCTCGTAGGCATCCATGTTCTCGGTGACCTCACGAATCAGGGTATTCAGCTTGCTGAGCACCCACTTGTCCTCCAGCTCCAGCTTCTCCGGCAGCTCCACCTTGTCGATGGTAAGGTTCATCATGACGAAGCGGCTGGCGTTCCAGATCTTATTGGCAAAGTTGCGCATTGCCTCGCACTTTTCCACGAAGAAGCGCATGTCGTTGCCGGGGCTGTTGCCGGTGATGAGGTTGAAGCGCAGCGCGTCGGCGCCGTACTTCTCCGCCATCTCCAGCGGGTCGATGCCGTTGCCCAGCGACTTGGACATCTTGCGGCCCTTGTCATCGCGCACCAGACCGTGGATCAGCACGGTCTTGAAGGGCTCCTTCTTCATCTGCTCCATGCCGGAGAAGATCATGCGTGCCACCCAGAAGAAGATGATATCGTAGCCGGTGACCAGCACGGAGGTGGGATACCAGTAGTTCAGGTCGGGAGCGTTCAGATCGGGCCAGCCCAGCGTGGAGAAGGGCCACAGGGCGGAGCTGAACCAGGTGTCCAGCACGTCCTCCTCGCGGGTCAGGTGGGTGCAGCCGCACTTCTCGCACTTGGTGGGATCCTGACGGCTGACGTTGATATGGCCGCACTCATCGCAGTACCACGCGGGGATCTGATGGCCCCACCATAGCTGACGGGAGATGCACCAGTCGTGGACGTTCTCCATCCAGTTGATATAGGTCTTGGTGAAGCGCTCGGGCACGAACTTGACGGTGCCGTCCTCCACCACGCGGATGGCCTCCTTGGCCAAGGGCGCCATCTTCACGAACCACTGGGCGCTAATCAGCGGCTCCACGTCGTTATGGCAGCGGTAGCAGTTGCCCACGTTGTGGCTGTAGGGCTCGGTTTTCACCAGATAGCCCTCGGCCTCCAGATCGGCCACGATGGCCTTGCGGCACTCATAGCGATCCATGCCCTGATAGCGGCCGCCATTCTCGTTGATGGTGCCGTCGTCGGCGATGCAGCGGATGACCTCCAGATTGTGGCGCAGGCCCACCTCGAAGTCGTTGGGGTCGTGGGCGGGCGTCATCTTCACCGCGCCGGTGCCGAAGCCGATCTCGCAGTATTCGTCGCCCACGATGGGGATCTCCCGGTTCATAATAGGCAGGATGCACTTCTTGCCGATGAGGTGCTTGAACTTCTCGTCCTCCGGGTTCACCGCCACGCCGGTATCGCCCATCATGGTCTCGGGACGGGTGGTGGCGATGATGATATCGCCGGTGCCGTCGGCCAGCGGATAGCGGACGTACCACAGATTGCCGGGCTTTTCGGTGTATTCCACCTCGGCGTCGGACAGGGCGGTCAGGCAGTGGGGACACCAGTTGATGATGCGGCTGCCCTTGTAGATCAGGCCCTTTTCATACAGCTCGCAGAAGGTCTCGCGGACAGCGCGGGAGCAGCCCTCGTCCATGGTGAAGCGGTCACGGCTCCAGTCGCAGGATGCGCCCATCTTCTTCTGCTGCTCCACGATGCGGCTGCCGTACTTCTCCTTCCACGCCCAGACGCGCTCCAGGAACTTCTCGCGGCCCAGATCGTGGCGGGTCAGGCCTTCGCTCTTACGCAGCTCCTCCTCCACCTTGATCTGGGTGGCGATGCCGGCGTGGTCGCTGCCGGGCAGCCACAGGGCTTCGTAGCCCTGCATGCGCTTATAGCGGATCAGAATGTCCTGCAGCGTGCAGTCCATGGCGTGGCCCATGTGGAGCTGGCCGGTGACGTTGGGAGGCGGCATGACGATGGAAAAAGGCTTCTTGTCGGGGTTGGGATCGGCGTGGAAGCAGTCGTTATCCATCCACATCTTGTAGATGCTGGACTCCACCTCCCGCGGATCGTACACTTTCGGTAATTCCTTATGCATAGGGAGTTCTCCTTTCCGTATTTGGCAAAAAGGGCAACAAAAAATCGCTCCGTTTTGCCATAGCAAAACAGGGCGAACGATTGTCCGTGGTACCACCTGTATTCGGGAATGTTCCCGCACTCATGCGGTGCTGTCACACCGCGCCCCGCTAACGGAGGGCAGCCGTTGCGGCCTACTGCACGTTCAGCCGAAAGCTCAGGGACGACTTTGGCGGGGCGTCACGAGCGCTTACACCGACCGCGCTCTCTCTCGGCATCTGCTGACCGCCTACTGCTTCCCTTCATCGCTGTTCAATATTGCAGATAGTATACTATATCGATCTTTGGATGTCAACATTTTTTCACCCAGAGAAGCAGCGGCACGGGAAGCCGGTGCTTCCCGTGCCGCTGGGCTCTCTATAGCTGGCGTATCTGCCCCTGGATCAGCTTGCTGACCGCGTCGGCGAACCATCCGATGGTGGGGATGCGTGTCAGAGCCTTGCCGTAGATCTTCCGGCCGCCCTCCAGCTCCAGGTCGCTGCCGGTAAACACGCATACAGGCGTGATGCCCTGACGGCGCAGCAGACCGGCTTCCGTGGCGGTATCCTGAATGCCGCGCTTGCCGCTGTACACATAGCCGCCCAGCGGCAGCGCGCCGATGGGGATGCGCTGGTCGTCATTGGGACTGGCGTCGGAAAGGATGATGAGCAGCCGGTGGTCGCTGCGGCTGCGGCGCATCAGCCACCCCATGGCCCGCAGGGCCAGCCCGTCCCGGTTCCACCCGGCGGCCACATAGTCGAAGATGGCATCGTTTCTGCCCCGCTGGTCATAGTCCCGCAGGATCCGCAGCACCGTGCAGCCGCTGACGGAGCAGAACTCCGTCACCCGCACGGGAATGCGGCAGCGCTCCAGACTTTCCGCAATCAGGTAGGCCTGTGTGGACAGCTTTTCCTGCTGCCGGTTCTGGGAGGCGGAGCCGTCCAGCAGAATATCCACCGTCAGGTCGCCCAGCTCGCTCTGCTGCCGCTGGACGAACACCTTTTCCTCCTCCAGCGCCGCGCTGCGCCACGCAATCGGCGCATAAAGCTGCCCCGCACGGGCCAGATTGACGGATACGTCGCTTTGCAGCAGGATCGTATTTTGCAGCTTTTGTGTCAGTTGAGCGATGATGAGTTTGTTTTCCACCAGATGAGCCTGATAGTAGGCGCGGTTTTTCTTCCGCTGCTGACGGAATGTCTCCACATCCCACGCGGTCTCCCGGCTCAGCTCGTGCTTGACGGGCTCACCTTTGGTAAAGTGCAGGCGGCAGTTTTTATGCACGCTGGTGCACAGCTCCCGCTCTACCTGTGCCAGCTCCGGCGGCGTCAGCATGGACACGCCGAAACAGTCCTCCACATAGCGCCGCAGGATCAGCTCCGGCGTTCTTCCCTGCAAAAACGATAAGGGATGCGGGCGCTTCTTCCCCGTCTCCTCCTCATCGGGGCCGCCGCCGGACTGCTCCAGACGGCGCAGGGCGTTGGGCTGCACGAAGCGGCTGGTGCGTCTGCCCTTTCCGATAGAACGGCCGACCCACATGCTCCACTGACGGTCGGTGACGCTGCGGCGGGCCCGGTGGAAGTACTGATACAGCAGCGCTTCCATGCGATCCATGATCTGCTGCTCGTCCCACGTGGGATCGAAGGTCAGGGCGTCCAGCACGTCCTTCTGCCAGGCGTCCTCCTGCTCCGGCTGGCCCAGCGCCCGCCGGAACCACGCCGCGTGCAGGCTCTCCGCGCTTTGCGGATCGGCGGCATGCGCTTCTTTCACCACTCGGCGGGCATAGTCCTGCCGCAGCTCCTGCAATACGGGACGATCCGGCAGCGCCCGGCGGTAGGCCGCGCCCTCCAATCCCAGCCAGAACAGGCCGCTGTACAGCTCGCCCTTGGGCTGGTGCTGAAAGGTGTGAAACAGAGGCTTGAAGCGGTCAAATTGGTAATACCGGTACACAAGGCCGATGATGGTATTGAAATACAGCTGCGCCTCGCCATCGCTGTCATAGGACTGGAACTCCGGACGGACGTCATAGTTTTCCGCGCCGTTCCACACCTGATTGGCCGCACGGCGGCTCTGGATATCTTCTCTGTCCATATCAGTTGCCAAACAGCTTCGCCCGGTCGGCGTTCTGTGGAATGCGGCTCCACACCGCGTCCGCCACCAGCTGCCGCTCGAAGGGATCGAAGGCCTTGTTGATGATACCCAGCTTCAGCGCCTCGCCAGAGGTGATGCCCTTTTCGATCAGGTGCAGCGACGACAGCAGGCCACGCAGGTCAAGGGCCTTGGTGGAGATCTCGCCGTTGTCGCACTTCTGCCGCAGGTCGCGGAACAGGGCGGAGAACTGCTCCACCCACTTAGTGCTCAGCTCCGGAAAGCCCCTCCGCAGCAGCTTTTGCAGGTTATCCTCGGAGATCACCGGCATGTCCAGCACTACAAAGCGGGACACCAGCGCCTCGTTCAACTCACGTGTTCCGGCGTAGCCGTAGTTCATGGTGCCGATGAAGCGGGTGGCGGGGTCAAGCTCGATGCGCTCATAGCCGGGAACATCGATGACGCGGCGGAAGTCCAGCGTGGCATGCAGCACCGCCAGCGCCTCGTTCTTCGCCATGTTCACCTCGTCCAGCACGCCGAAGCCGCCCAAACGGGCGCACTGGCAGATGGGGCCCTCCCGGAACACCACCTTGCCGTCCTTCAGGGTGTCCGCGCCGATCAGGGACGCGGCGTCCACGTTCACATACATGGACACATCCCAGTTGGGACGGCCGAACACGGCGGCAAGGTTCTCCGCCAGCACGTTCTTGCCGGTGGCCTTGGGGCCTGCCAGCAGCAGATGCTCGCCGCACAGCAGCGCCGCCGCCGCGCTCTCCCAAATCTCTTTGCCGTAGTACAGAAAGCGCGGCACGGGAATGCGCGCCTCTGCCTCCGGCGCAGCGGGATACTGGCTGCGGAAATGACGTATTTCATCCAAAAGCGCCATATCGATGCCCTCGTCCTGAAGCTCTTTCCAAATATCCATGGTCTTACCGCCCTTCTGCGCATATTTTTTGATGGCATATTATAATCCCATACGCCGTTAATGGAGCGTTAAGAATATGGTGAAGGCTGCCATTTTTTGCAGAAAACC